>Ga0078972_1006141_pt1 | contig 29103 bp, 25 predicted proteins | sample YelNatPaOPGAMG01_FD_67568 | JGI IMG/M metagenome (GOLD analysis project Ga0078972, IMG submission 67568) | Hot spring thermophilic microbial communities from Obsidian Pool, Yellowstone National Park, USA - OP-RAMG-01 (SPADES assembly) (version 2) | ecosystem: Environmental > Aquatic > Thermal... | reverse complement strand
ACCATTTTTCTGGACGAGATCGGCAACATGCCCCTCTATATGCAGGCCAAGCTTCTCCGCGTGCTGCAGGAAAGGCAAATCGAAAGGGTGGGAGCCGTAAACCTTACCCCGGTGGATGTGCGGGTGATCGCGGCGACCAACCGAAGCCTGGAGAGCATGGTTCTCAAGGGCAGTTTTGCCCAAGACCTGTACTACCGCCTGAGTGTCATACCATTGCACATCCCGCCCCTGCGCGAGAGACCGGAGGACATTCCGCTCCTCCTCGAGCACTACCGCCGTTATTTCAATGACCGACTGGGCAAGAACATCAAGGGATTCACGGAAGCAGCCCTGAGGATAACACGTAAATATGATTGGCCGGGAAACGTGCGGCAACTGATCAACGCGGTGGAATACGCCGTAAACCTGACCGAAGGAACCTTGATCGACGTCCCCCACCTGCCGGCCCAACTGCGCGAGCCAGTCCGCAAGGCGAAGGCCGTGCCGGGTCACCTGCGTACTTTGGCGCAAATGGAAAGAGACGCCATTGAGGACGCCCTGGCCAGATTCGGTTGGACGGACGAAGGCAAGTCGCTGGCGGCACGGGTACTGGGCGTAAGCCGGGCCACCATCTATCGCAAGATTTCCCGTTACGGCTTGACCAACCGCTCCCGTTGCGGCAACCATTAGTTCCTTTGGCGGGCGGGAATGATTTTGCCCGGGGTATGAGCTATCGTGAGCTGTCCCGCCGGCGTCTGTACATGGAAAATCGCCGGCCAGGGGCATCCGGCCCGCGTCCATCCACCGAAAGTCCACTGCCTTCGGCAGGGCCTTGTCGTACTACCCGACCACGGCACCCCCGATCGGAGAACTTCCCTGGCCACCACGGCGGGACGACGTTAACGTTGATCGTTATCCGGATCCCTCTTTCCCATCGCCCCAAGCCCCGGCCGGGTCAACCAAAACCCGCCCCCCCGCCCGCCACGGGCAGCGCCGCGGTGCGGTCGATGAAGGTCCGGTGCCACAGTTCCAGCATCACCAGGGCGAAAAGCTGGCGGCCGAACCAACGGCGGCCGGAAGCCGCCCGCTCCAACAGGCCGTCCAGGGCGCGGCGGCTGAAATAGCCCCGCTCCAGGGCGCGGCGGTCCGTGAGCAGATCGGCGGCCCAGCGGTAGAAGGGACCGGCCATGAGGCCGGTGATGGGGACGGGGAAGCTGACCTTGGGCCGGTTGACGAAGCGTTCGGGCAACAGGGGGGCCAGGGCCCGCCGCAAAACATACTTGGACACCGCCCCCCGCATCTTCAGGTCCGGCGGACACCGGAAGGCGAACTCCACCAGGCGGTGGTCCAGGTAGGGCACCCGTAATTCCAGGGCGTGGGCCATGCCCACCTTGTCCACCTTCAACAAAACGTCGTCCGGCAGCCAGAGCATCATGTCCAGGTAGAGCATCTGGTCCAGGCTGGAAAGATGCGACACCCGGGCCGCCAACTCCCCGGTCAGCCGCCGCGCATCCGCCGGATCGCACCGCCGGACCATCGCCGGGTCGAGGAGCAGCAGCTTTTCCCGGTCGTCGAAAAGCCGGCCGGCGCCAAAGTAGTGCTCGCCCACCGGGGAAGCCACCCGTTGCAGAAAGTTCTTGCCCCGCACGCCCTCGGGCCAGGCCCGGCCCAGGGGAGCCAGGACGCGCCGCCGCAAAGGCGCCGGCAGCATCCGGAAACGGTCGGCCAGAGGGCCGAACCGGTACAGGTCGTACCCGGCAAAGAGTTCGTCGGCCCCCTCGCCCAGAAGGGCCACCGTCACCCGGCGGCGGGCCTCCCGGGCCAGAAAGAACAAGGGAATGGCGGTGGGGTCGCCCAGCGGCTCGTCCAGATGCCAGGCCAGGTGGGGCAGCGTCTCCAGCACGCTCTCCACCGGGATATGCACCTCGTGGTGTTCCGTGCCCAGATGGCGGGCCACGGCGCGGGCCTCGGCGAATTCCCCGTAGTTGTAATCCGGCCCGGCCGTGGGGCCGGTAAAGCCGGCGGCAAAGGTCACCGGGGGACGTCCGGCGGCCGTTGCCGCCAGGGCCACGATGCCGCCGGAGTCCAGGCCCCCGCTCAGAAAATAGCCGACGGGTACGTCGCTGGCCATGTGGCTCTGCACGCACTCGGCCAGCAGGGCCCGCAAGGTCTCTATGTACTCTTCCGCGTCCATGTCCCCCGACGGGCGGATGTCTTCCAACCGCCAGTAGCGACGGAGACGGGGACGGCCCCCGGCGTAGTGGTAGGTCAGGGTATGGCCGGGGGGCAGTTTCAGGACCTGTTCGAACATGGTCTGCGGCCCCGGCACATAGCGAAAGCTGAGATAGAGCGACAGGGTCCGGGCGTCGACCCCGGCCGGCAGCTCCGGACCGGCGAAAAGGGCCTTGATCTCCGAGGCGAACCGCAACCGGCCGCCGTGCAGCGCATAGTAAAGGGGCTTGATCCCCAGACGGTCCCGGGCCAGAAACAGTTTGCCGGCTTTGCGGTCCCAAAGGGCCAGGGCGAACATCCCCCGCATGTGCACCGGAGCGTCCTCCCCGTAATCCTCGTACAGGTGCAGGACGGTCTCCGTATCGGCATCCGTCCGGAAGCGGTGCCCGGCCCGCTCGAGATCCCGCCGCAGTTCCCGGTAGTTGTAAAGTTCCCCGTTGTAGACCAGGACCAGGCTCCCGTCCTCGTTGTACATCGGCTGACGGCCCCCCGGACCGTCGATGACCGCCAGGCGGCGGTAACCGAGGCCCGCCAGGTGGTCCAGGTAACGGCCGCCGTCATCCGGCCCCCGGTGGGTCAAACTGGCGATCATGTCCCGCAACCAGGCCGCTTTTTGCTCCAACCCGGCCCCCGGCACGATAAACCCGCAGATGCCGCACATAATCCACGAACCCTCCCATCCGATCGACGTGGTCAACCCGTAACGGGTTTCTACCAAATAAGGGATATATTGGTTATTCCATATGAAGGATAATAAATCCTTCCTCTTAAACCGAAACTGTGGAAAAAATAGGCAGGACACGATGGGCTGGGGCGAGGTTTTCCGGTTTCACCCCGATGCCGCGGCGATCGAGAAAACTTCCCCAACCCCCTTGACCCTGACGCCACGTCAGGCTGTATATTGAATTTGCCGGCAAGATATTGTATCAAGGGGGTGGCTCCATGCTCGGCAGAAAGTGGGCGCTGCGCGCGGCGGCGGACGGCAGCGGGAAAGCCCGCAGGCCGTCCCGGGCGTGACCCTGGACTGTCCTGCGTAACGAGTTGTCCCGGAGCCCGGACCGGGACACCCAACGGTGCTGGAAGCATTGGTTGGGGGCTGACAGTCACCACCCATCGAAAGCGGGAGAAGATCATGACCACCAGGGAGAAGATCAGCTGGCGGATCGGCGAACTGGCCCGGCAAACCGGGCTTTCCGTCCGGACGCTGCGCTATTACGAACAGTTGGGGCTGCTAACGCCATCCGGGCGCACGGAGGCCGGGTACCGCCTCTACAACGAAGCCGACGTGCAGCGCCTGCAACAGATCCTGTCCTTACGCCAAATTGGTTTTTCCCTGGCCCAGATCGGCGATTGTCTTCGCGAACGATGTTTCCATCCCGCCGGGATCGTGCGCCTGCACATCGAACGTCTGCGGCAAGAGATCGAACTCCGCCGGGAAACCGTCAACCGTCTCCTGCACCTGACCTCCTGCCTGGCTGCGCAGCAAGAGGTTTCGGGCGAAGAATTCATCCGCGTACTGGAGGTGATGACCACCATGGAAAACAACATGGAAAAGTACTACTCGCCGGAGCAACTTAAATACCTGAAAAAGAGATACGAGACCCTGGGTGAGGACAGGATCCGGGAAGTGGAAAAGGAGTGGCCGGATTTGATTGCCAGGGTCAAAGAAGAAATGGCCAAAGGCACCCCACCCACCGACGAGAAGGTGCGGATTCTGGCCGGGCGCTGGCGGGAACTGGTGGAGATGTTTACCGGCGGCGACGAGGGCGTGGCCCGCTCCCTGTCCGCCATGTACCACGAAAATCCCGACGTGGCCGCCGCGCACGGCCCCGACGACAAAATCCGCGCCTACATCAGCCGGGCTCTGCACGGGGAGTGACCCGAACGACGGACAAAGGGAGCCCCCGGCGGGGCTCCCTTTGCTGTCACGAACTGAAACCGGCGTCAGTGGTCTTCGATCGATTCCACCAGGAATTTCTTGAACCTGGCCAAATCACGGTTTACCATGTCGAGTACACCGGACGCGGAAACGACCAACCGTTTCATCCGCTCCCAGTCATACTTGATGGAGAAGTCTTTGTATGACTTGTGGCGGAAATCCTTGTACTCTTTCAGTACTTCATATGTTTCGGCAGATAAAACGGGCATGCGGGTTTGCATGAAATCTGACAACAATTGCTGCAATAACTCGTCACGCCAGGAGCCTCCGGAAGGCATGTGGCCGTCAACTATCTTGGCAATCCTGAAAAAAATGGCTTCCAGCGACTCATAAAAGTGGCACAAATTTATGGCCAGTGACTCCAGCGCCATACTATTATCTTCCCTGTCTTCAAAAGAAGCGAAGCGGCTGGCACGTTTATTTATGATATCTACAATTTGGCCGCTGGATACCTGGATGACATCAATGCCACTAATTAGACCATGGATCCTCTTCTTATCTATCAACTAACCTGCCCTCCTTTATCACAATATTGCGGAAGTATTCGCCATAATCCTCCAATCGTATAACATCAATCTCATATGGATGTCCCAACTTTGCGATTTTTTCACGTAAATCGCCCAATAGACTGCAATCTAACCCCAAAATCGCCATATCGATATCGGAATCCAGCCTAAAACTCTCCTTGTCCAATACGGAACCGAAAATATATACACTGTCCACGGTATAATTACTATATACAAACCTTGCCAGCTTAATAGCTAACCCATTGGCTTCCTTGAATTTCTCTTTCTTCGCTTTTTCCGCCTGGTTGACCCTGCTACGCATAATGCTCAGATAGTCTTCGTACGAAAGGGTATTGTTCATCGACCCCACCTCGCGCTCTGCGACCTTGCCGGCTTGGTGAAACCAGCCTTTTGGCACGGTAGGAATATTCTGTGCCGGGAACGAAGGTTCCTGCCGGGCGGCGTCATCCCGCCCCTTGGCCCGCCAACCCCGCGAGCAGCGCAACGATGCCGGACGGAGGAACCTCGCCCTCGTTCTCTTCCCGGACTTCCCGGGCCGCCCGGGCAAATCCCGGATCCGCGACCAGCCGTTGCAAACTCTCCCGCAAACCGGCCGCGCCGGCTTCCTCCGGAAGGTGCGCCACTCCGATGCCGCGCCGTTCGACGGCCCGGGCGTTGACGTGCTGATCCGCCATGTGGGGCAGCACCAGCTGGGGAACGCCGGCCACGACGGCATTCATCGTCGTACCGGCGCCGCCGTGGTGAACGATGGCCGAACACGTGGGCAGGAGCGCGCTGGTTAGAAGATCAGGCGGTTATGGCATTAAGGAATCGCCGCCTGCTGGCATCAAGGTCGAACTGCTTAATCATCTCATTGGCATAGCCGACAACTTCGTCAAAAAATCTATTGTTTCTATCAAGCTCTTTATATAGTTTTACAGCTTTCTCTATTTCCCAATAATGGACGCACAACGAAGGATACAATATCTGGTGCGCCTGGCTGTAGGGAGTGGATATGCACGGCATGTCGGCCGCGGCGGAATCCAGCGACCCGCGTCCCCAGGTCGATCTTTGGTCCAGGTGGATCATGATCCGGTAAGCGCTGTGTTCGATGAAGTAATCGTTCCATCCCCTAATCCGGCCATAGGTCATCTTGGGACTGTTTATGATTTCCCGCAAATTGACGTGGTCCGGCTCGCTCACGGGATAGCAAATCGCCGGCTCATCGATCCTCTTGAAGACGGCGATGTTCCACATGCCTCCGGCGCCGATCCACATATTGCCCAATTCAATCAACTTGTTCTTGGGCCGTAAATTACTTTTACACCAGGATACAGGAAAGGGTACACCCAGGTACCTGACCGGTTTCCCGGTAAAAGCCGAGATGGCGCTTATAGCCTTCTCGTTCAGCACGCCAATCAAATCGATGGTCCTGATCAAGTCCACCCATTGCGATTGCACATCATAGGACCAGGGGGAAATCAAGGAGCCTTCCACCAATCCCACCACGTATGTCCGTGACTGACGCTTCAATTCCTTGATGATGTGAAATATGTTAGGGGTCATTTCGCACATGACCACATCGTACTTATCAAAGTAAGTATAATCTCTAATATCCCAGGCACAATGCACATCCCCGTCGAGGGCGTAAGCCCAGGCACGGATCTCGTTCCCCGGAGCAGTCCACCTGCCGCAACCCTGCAATTGGGAAACCAAACAGAACTTCATGAAATCACTTCCCTTGCCATTTCCTGTTCAATTCGAGACCGGTGCAAACATGGAGCTGTACTGACAGTAGTCGGCGTACAGTCTTTCGATGATCCGGCAAAAGCCCTGGGCCGAAGCCAGATTCTGATCGCGGCCGGCTCTCAGCAGCAAGGAATACAACTGCTTGACCGGATCAGGGATATCCTTGTTCCTGAACACGTCCCCCTTGTCGTGAACGTTATGCCTGAGGCCGGGCTTCACGACCGGCGCAAGGGCACCGGCATCGTTTTTTCCCGGCCAGGCCAGCCGCGAACGCAGCTGGTCGATAATGTCCGGTAGATAGGTTTCATGGTCTTCCAGCAACTGATCATAAGATATCACCATCCTTGGCCTCCCACTGGTCCAATGCAGGGCGGACAAGTTGTACAGCTGCCAAAGGCAGGTCGACTTGGCGAGGGAGAATTTGTGTATCCTCTCCAGAGAAAGCGCGACATCTATGGGATTGCGCACGCATATGACATAACCCACGGGTATGCCGAAATCCTTGAGAACCGCCTGCCACAACGGGAGCAGGATTCCGGTGCGGGGGTCCTTCCAGGCCCACAGCGCCGCTTCGGAAACGTACTTCCGAACAAGATCCTCTATCTCCCTCCTGAACCGGGCAATCCCGGGTTCCGTCCACCACCCGTCGGGAAGGGGACGGGTGTCGTGCCAGAAACGGTCAAACCACCGAAGCAGACGTTCGTGAATATCCAATATATGGGTGTTTTCCCAAAAACCATCCGGGTTGTCTTGCCCGGCACCCAAAAGATCTTCCTCTTCACCCAGGTAAGCCCCCAGCACATTGATCATCCGGCTGCAAAGGGACGTTCCGCTCCTGTGCATCCCCAGTATGCATATCGCCCGGCTGCGCGGGTCCTTGGACATGACAGCAGCACTCCCGTGTTTATATGCTAATCGACTTGTAAAGGTAGAGAGATCTTGTTGTTACCTCTTTTTACATTGTCCGGATGCCAATAGTAGTAAAAGTAAGGATAGTGCGCCTCGTCATGAATCTCCTTTTTCGTCTTGCCAAATACCTTATGCCAATCCTCATGAACATCGGTCTGCCCGCCGCGATGGAAGGCATCCATGGCAATTACAATATTCCTGTAACCCAGATTCAAGGATTGCAAGCAGGTGTGATTGTCGTACATATGGTGCGGAGGCATGTTCAAATCAAAGCCGTTGTTTTTATCCAGGAACTTTCGGTTAATGATCAAAGAGAATCCATCCAGGACAGCCACGTATTCAAAATCATTTTGCATCAGCCGATGACCATGGTGGGCAGGCATGCGGTGACATCCCGATACATTACCTGATCTCCCCAGTTGGCTCTTCTCATAAGGAAGAACGTAAAGATTCGGCGATCCTATACCTTTGGCGCCAAAGAAGCCGGCTACGCCTATCTCTGGCTGATCGCTGAGAATGGCCATGATCTTGCGATCCCAATGGCGTTCGTACATAATAACGTCGTTATGCGTAAAGAAAATGAAATCACCGGTGGTATTCTTGTATCCTTGTTGCAAGGCTGGTAAAACACCTATATTTTGTTCGTTTCTTATTATACGACAACCCGGATTCCATTGCGCGGCAGGCGGCTGCGAGCCGTTGTCGATTACCAGGCAGTCCACTTCGGGCCAGTCCAAAGCGGTCGAGCGGAAGGAATCGAGACAGTCCCGGGTGGCATCCTTCTGATTGTGGACCGGTACGACCAAGGAAAGTTTCATGATCGCTCTCCCTTTTCCCTGTTCCTGCAAAGTTCGTCAATCCGGCTCCTGTACTTCAGGCCGACGGCGACATGGCTGTAACAGGTCCGGATGCGCCGGCTCCCCAGTCGGCCGAGTCTCAAGCACAGGTCGGGGTCGTTGTACAGTTTGACCATGAAGTGCGCCGCCTGTTCGATGTCCGGATCCGCCCACACCTGGCCCTGCGGAAAGAGATAGCTGCCGTCGGGAACCGGGATCAGCTCGTAACCGACCAGGCAGGAATTGTCATGGTCCATGAAGTCGAGGTTGCCGGAGTAGGCGGTGGCTATCACCGGCTTGCCGAGAAGCATCGCCTCGGCCGGTCCTCTTCCCAGTCCCTCCGAACGATGGAGGGAAACAAAACAGTCCGAGCACCGGATCAGGTTCTTGGTTTCGTTGTCCGTCAGGATCTTGCCGATGACGATTATCCTTTCCGAGAAGGGTCCGCCCAGGACTTCCCCGACGAAGCGGGCGAGAAGCGGTTGTACGGCCGGTCCCCCGTTGTGCCCGCTCATCTTGATCACCAGGTGCCAATCGGCGCGCGGTGCCTTTTGGCAGGCCAACCGGAAGGCTTCGATCACCGAAAAAGGGTTCTTTCTCTGGACGAAGGAGCCGAAGTCGAACAGGAACATGAAGAGAAAGCCGGCCTCGGGCAGTCGGAAGTAGCGGCGTCCCAAAGGAGACTTCAGCTTGAAGTCCACGGGATAAGGAAGGTGCCGAACCGGAACCCTCACCGCCTTGCGCAGGGCGTCGAACACGAACCTGGTGGGGGCCCACACCTCGTCGAAACGCTCCAGCCGGCGGGCCCATTCGTCCGGATAGTTACTCAGTTCCCACTGAGGCGATATTACGTTGACGGCCTGCCCCGGCCGTCCCATACCGTCCAGACGCCGCAACACCCAGTCGACGTCGGCGCCGTTGATGACGAAGATGTTGAAGTGGGGACCGGGCCCGGCCGTCAGGCGCGGGCCGATCTCGTGCATGATGTCGTCGTCGTTGAGGATCGGGCCGCAGGGAACATCGCAGATGGACGCATGGCCTCCGGTACGCTGAAACGCCCGGAATACGCCCCGGGCATCCTCCCCCCGGCCGGTCGGCACCAGCGCGTGACCAACGACCGTTACCGGCCGCTCGGCGTTTTCCGGCATCGACTTCGCCGCCCTTTGGATGAATTCTACAACGGCTTGAACATTCCCAGACCGGTGTCCAGCGCGTTGCGCGTGGCCTCCAGGTACCGGTGGCCGTGGCGCCGGTCCGGTTCCAGACCGGCGGCCGTGCGCGGGTCGTTCCAGGCGTGGATGAAGACGATGCGCTCGTCGCCGGCGTATTGCTCACGGGTGGTCGCCACCGCGGCCTCCAACCAGGCCCGGTAGGCGCCCGGCGAGGAATGGACCGCCGGCGAAGAGGCGTCGTTCCAGGCCGGGACGACGGTACGGAAACGGACATGATCCGGTACTTCACGCCGTACGTGATCCAGGACCCATTCCCGGTAATCGAAAAAGGATCCCTTGTCGCCCGGAGCTGCACCGCCCGCCGGAAAGGATGACGGCAAACGGTGCGGCGGGAATTCGACCGCGGCGTCAAAGCCGCATCCGGCGGGATGGCCCCGGCGGCCGGCCCGTTCCAGCAGGGCCAGGTAGATCCCGTCCATCCCCTCGGCCGCGCACATGCTGCGCCACCCCGCCGCCACCTCCCGCATCCCGGCCGGGGGCCCGGTATGGGCCAAAAGCAGCAGGGGCCGGCCGTTGATCCGTATGTAGTCCGGATGACGCAAACAGCGAACGATATCGGCGGCGGTCCTCCGGTGAACCGGCGGTTCCCCCGGACGGGTATCGTCATCCCAGCAAAGGCAGAAGGGAAGACCGGGAACCCGGTCCGGCGCCGACGGATCGAACGGCCACGACCATGCCCCCCCGGCACCGGGCCGGTCACAGTAAAAGCACCAGCCGTAGATACCGTATTTTTTGCACAGTCTGGTCTCCTCCTCCATCGACAGGGCATTGCTCCCTGGAAGAGGGCCTTCCGGTCGGTGATAATAAAAGGTTACCAATCTGACCCGGTTGAGGTCGTCGATCTCCGCCGGCCATTTTTCCAGGAATTGCTGGCGCTCGAGCAGCACCTGCCGGCCGGGCCCGGATGAAAACCGGGTCTGCGCCGCGGTGCCCGCGTCGTGGACGACGACCGATTCCGGATTGTAAACGAGACGTTTGCCCGTTTGCCGCAGGGCCAAAGACAGATCGGCGCCGGCCCAACGGTCGGAAGCGAATCGGCCGTCGAATCCCGGCAGGACGTGGAAGGTCTTCGCCTCGATCATCAGGCCGGTGGCCGGGAGACAGTCGACCTCACGCGGATAGCCGAACCGCCGCTTCCCGGGATCGTCCCCGTCGCCGATCCCGGCGACCGAACCATCGGCTCCGACCGTCATTCCGGCCTGTTGCAGGCGGCCGTCGCCATACAATACTTTCGGCCCGGCGGCACCCACATTGCCATGCCGGGAAAATGTTTCCGCCAGCGGCTTCAACCAGTTCGACGCAACCCGCACCCCACCGGACAAAAACACGAGAAAAGGGCCACGCGCCTGCCTGGCCGCGACGTTAAAAGATACGGGAAAACCGGCATCACTTTTAATATGACGGATGTTCTTTACGCGGGCCAAAACGTCGCTGAATTCTTTGTGATGTCCATCATCGACGACGATTACTTCGTACGGGATGTGCGGGGTATTAGTCGATATCGACAACAGACACTCCAGGGTGGAAATGATGTCGTGATGTGCAAGCACAATTATAGTGACCTGCGGACTATCTCCGGGCGGGAATTGGCAACGTCCCGCCATTTGGACCGGATCTTCGCCGGTTGGGGCGACGAGGGTGGGAACACCGGGAGAGAATGCTTGCGGAGACTTTCCGGCCGCCTCCGCAATCAGGCCGGCCAGTGTGAGATATTCTTCGGTATCGGCACGATCGTCGATGTCGTTTTTGAAAGCCTTGTTCGTATAGCATACATCGTAAACCAACGGATCGGCCTCCATGGGGCCGGGCGTAACGATCACACTTTTTGTCGGCGCTGCTTTGATCCAAAGGTATTTGCCCAAGACGAACACATCTCCCCGCCAGAAACCACACAACGATCCGCAGCCGTACATGCAACATCCGGCAAGTTCATCCCGTGTGGTATGATATGTCAGCAGGGAGCCGGCGGTTACCGTGGCCGGCGGTTCCGGTCACTCCGGCCGTGTTCGGGCCGCGGCCGCGTCCGGACGGCTGAAACCCAAGCGCCGGCCGAACACCTTCAGGGCGAACTGCAGTTCCTCCATCCGCAGCGCGGCAGCGATGAAGAAATAGATGAGGACACCGGCGACGATGCTGCCGCCTACCGTGGCCAACTCGGACCACTTGTGGGTCGTCCCGAGCAGGCGCTGCAATCCGTCGGCCGTGAGGCGGCAGGCGATCCCCATGGCTACGGAGGCGGCCACCGTCCCCAAACCCGAATACAGGATCCGCCGGCCGTCGATGCTCCCGAGCCTGATCCTGAGGATGGCCACCAGAACGAACAACTCCACCACCCCGGCCGCGGAGTAAGCCAGGGCCAGCCCGCCCACGCCCATCGGCTTGACGAGCAGGACGCTCAGCGCCACGTTCAAGGCGATCATCCCGACCGTGACCAGCACCGGAGTCACTGTATCCCTCAGCGCGTAAAACGCCCTGGTCAGCATGATCTCGGCCGAATAGCCGATGATCCCGAAGGAATACCAGAACAAGGCGTAGGAGATGACGGCGGCGTCATGGGGCGTCAGCTTCCCGAACTGGAACAGCGACTGGGTAATCGGCAGGCCGATGGCGACCAAACCGGCCGCGGCCGGGAAGGTCAGGAAATTGGTGTTTCTCAGTCCCAACGAAATCGAGCGCCGGAAGTCGTCCCACCGTTCCTGGGCCGCCTGCTCGGTCATGGTGGGGAAGATGGCGACGCCGATGGAGTTGGCGAACAGGCCCAGCGGAATCATCATGATGCGCAGGGCCACCTTGGAGTCGGCCAACTCGCCGGCCGGCAGCATCGTGGCCAGGTATTGCGTGACAAAGGTGTTGAAGTAGGCCACCGACTGGCTGATCAGCACCGGGAAAACCAGGATGCCGAACATTCGCACCCCCGGATGGCGCAAGTCGAACGTCGGGCGCCAGCGCACCCCCAGTTTCAGGAGTTCCATGGACTGCACCAGAAGGCTGACCGCCGCCCCGGCCATGACTCCGCCGGAGTACCAGGAGATCGCGCGCGCGGGATTGGCCAGCGCCGCCGGGTGAACGGCCAGGTAGACGCCGACCAGGACGGCCGGGACGTTGTAGAGCATGATGCCCAGGGCGTTGCCGGTAAAACGGTTGTAGGAGTTGAGAACGCCGATCATCAGCCCGGCCAGGCCCAGGAACAGGCACTGGAAAAACATGATGCGCATCAGGCGGGCCGTCAGGGCGACCGTGCCGGCGTCGAAACCGGGAGCCAGGACGCGCACGAACTGGGAGGCATACACCATCCCGAAACCGATCACGATGACCAGGACCAGAAAGATGAGGTTGAACAGGGTGCTTGCCACCTGCCACCCCTCGTCCTCCCGCCCCTTGGCCAGGTATCCGCTGAATACCGGGATGAACGCCGCGGCCAGAATGCCTCCGACCAGGAGATTGTACGTAAAGTCGGGCACGGAGAAGGCCACGTTGAAGCTGTCGGTAAACCTGTTTTGGCCGATCTGGGCGGTCATCAAGGCGAGTTGGAAGTAGCCCAGAAAGCGCGAGGTAACGGTAGCCACAGCCAGCAGCAGCGCCGCTTTGCCGAGCCGGCGCCCCCTGCCGGCCGCTCCGGTTTCAGACATCGTCTTCTCCTTTGACGCCGGTCCTATGGTGTCCCCCGGCGGCCGGCGGCCGAGGCATCTTCCGTTCCGCCACACCGGGCGCCGCCTCCAGACGGCGGCCGCCATACCTATTTTGCTCCGTCTCGCCGGTGCCCAAAGCCCGCTTCCCGTCCATGGACACCACCCGGTTCGTACTATGGAACCGAACAGCCGGGAAAGAAACTCTCCGGTCTCTCTTCCCGGCGAACCCGCGGCCGCGGCTACAGGATCTCTTCCAGAATCCGCGCCGCGTCCCGGATGAAACCGGGACAGACGGTCCGGAAAAGGTTCTTCTCCTCGGCCGCCTTCCTGCCTTCGGCCGTGTCCAGGTCACAGCCGAGGATGTCCTTGCAGCGGATCGATCCGTGCCGCGTCCGGAAACGGTCCACGAATTCCCGCACTAGACGGTAGGTGTTCTCTTTCTTCTCGTTTTCGCCGTCGTGCACCCGTCCGTCCTCCACCAGGTTGCCCCTCGCGCCGTGTTTGAGACCGATCGCCATGAAAGCTCCGGTCACCGCCCCGCACGTCTCTCCCAGCCGCGCCATGCCACCCCCGAAAGCGGTGGCGACAGCCAGCGCCGTCGGGCGGTCCAGCCCAAGCTCGGTGGCGAAGGTGGCCAACACCGCCTGGGAACAGCTGCGCACTTCGTTGTTGAAACAAGCCACCGCTGCCTCGCTTTTGTTCAATTTCTCCCCGTCCCCTTCCCTCTTTCCGTTTCGTCCAGTTCCAGACTCATGCCGGCGGCCGTGGCGGGACAGTGGCCCTCCAGGCCGGAGCTTTTAAGCAGCGCTTCCGGTATTCGCCCGCGGTCGATCCGGACGAACCCCCACCGCCGGAAGAACTTTTCCGCCGTGGCGGTCAGGAGGTAAACGGCCCGTCCGCCCGCTTCCCCGGCCGTCCGCAGGGCCCGTTCCACCAGGGCGGCGCCGAGGCCGCGTTTGCGCCACTTCCGCTCCACGGCCAGGGAGCGCAGAAGAAAATCGTCTTCCGCCCTCTCCAGCCCTACCACCCCTATGACGCCGTCCTTTTCGGCCACCAGGAAGCGGGAGATGTCACCGGCCACGCCCGCGTCGGGCAAGGCCGAGGCCCGCAGCAACGACGCAACGGCCGCCAGGTCGCCGGCCGCGGCCGGCCGGATCCGGTAATCCCCGCCCTCGCGCAGGATACGGGCCGGCTTTCGGGCCCGGATAAAGGCGCTCGCGATCGACCCGTTCCATGCCGCCGCTTCCGCCGCCGCAAGACCGCTGGTCAGGGCCAGCACCGGACCGATGCGGTCGTATACCCTGGTCACCTGCACCTCCACGCCGGCAAATCCGGCTCCGGCCAGTTTCTCCCGGTATTCCTCCTCCGTGAGGGCGCCCGCCACGCAGCCGGCCCAACTCATCAGATCCCGCTGCACCTGTACCGGCAAGGGTCTGGCCAGCACGATGTCGGCCACGGCCAGCCGGCCGCCCGGCCGCAGCACCCGGTACGCCTCCCCCAGTACCCGGGCCTTGTCCGCGGCCAGGTTGATCACGCAGTTGGAAATGACGACGTCCACCGCGTGGTCCGGCAGGGGAATGTCCTCCAGGTAGCCCTTGAGGAACTCCACGTTGGTCAGTCCGCTCCTGGCCTGATTGGCCTGGGACTCGGCCAGCATCTCGTCGGTCATGTCCAGGCCGTAGGCCCAACCGCCGGGGCCCACCCGCCGCGCCGACAGGAGAACGTCCAACCCGGCGCCGCTGCCCAGGTCCAGGACGACTTCGCCCGCGTGCAACTCGGCCAGGGCCGTGGGGTTGCCGCACCCGAAAGAGGCGGTCACGGCCTCGCCGGGCAGTCCGTCCACCTCGTCCGGCCGGTACAGGTCACCGGTGATCGCGCGGCCGGCGTCACTCGTGACGTTGTCGCCACCCCTCCCGCCGCAACACCCGGTCTTCGTGGTGATGGCCCGCGCGTAAGTCTCCCGTACGAATTCCCTCACTTCGTCCACCATTAAGGACTTTCCTCCCCGACCTGGCATCCCCGCGGCCCCCCGCAACACACGTTGCCTTTGTCCATGGCTGCGGCCAGCATTCCCAGGCTCTCGATGAGCTGGTCCCGTTTACCGGCCGGAATCCGGGCGAAAAGATCGCCGACGTATTGCCCCATGTCGGCGGCACACCGCCGGTACAACTCCTCCCCCGCGCCGGTGAGGCACAGGGACAACTGCCGGTGATCTCCTCCGGCGGCGGTGGCGCGCAGAAGCCCCCGGGCGGCCAGAACCTTGACGTGACGGCTCACCGTGCTGTCGTCCAGGCCCAGGGCGCCCGCCAGGTCGCCCAGGGAAAGGCCGGGATGTTTCCCGAGTTGGTAGATGACATGACTGTGGGCGAAGGTGACGTCATGCGACCGCACGCACTCCTTCTCCATCCTCGCAAGCCGCCGGGCCAGGCCCTGCAACAATTCCCGCACGCGGGTCACCCGCGTATCGTCCACGGGCACCACCTCGTTTGCATTATACAACTAAATTATTGCAGAATGCAAGTACCGGGCGAAAAAGGGAAAAGGCGACTCCTTCCGGTCAGCCTCTGCCCCCGGTGATCCCGGAAAGCATCGCCTTGATTTCCCGGATGTCGTCCTCCAGCCGGTGCAGGTGGGACTGGATGTCGTCTATTTCCTGCTCCGCCTTGTAGTTGATGGCAAAGTCGATCACCGCCTCGTGTTTGTCCAACTCGGCGTGGCGGTTCTGGCTCATCATGATGACCGGGGCCTGGAAAGCGGCGATGAAGGAAAGAACCAGGTTGAGCAGGATAAACGGCGGAGGGTCGAAATGAGCGGTGAAATCGACCACGTTCCAGGCCATCCACAGGGCGAGGAAGGTCGAGAAAATGATTATGAAACGCCAACTGCCGCCAAAGGCCGCCATCTTGTCCGCCAGGCGGTCGGACCAACGGGTATTCCGGATATAGTCGCTGTCCAGACGATGGATAATCTTCCGGTTGTAGTCTTCGACCAGTCCGTCTATGCGAGCGTGGATTTCCCCGCAAGCCTCGTCCATCGTACCGGCCATGTCCTGACACTGCAATGGCCTTCACTCCCACCCCGTATTACCGGAAAACCGCCTTTTCCCGGTCATATTCCGCGGGCGGGGCCGAAATCCTGCCCGCGGCGGGCGGTGACGGACCGCTCCTTTCCGAGGCTGCCCGGCCGGCATGAATCTGTACAGTGCATACCGGTCCGACGGCAAGGTTAAAATAGTAAAGTGATTAATCCGCTAACATATTATCCCTGTAACGGAGATTATTGATGGCCTACAAAGTGTTCAGCTTCATCCTGTTGTCCCTGTGCGTGTCGACAATATCGATAACCATCACCAAGACCAGAATCTTTCTTCCCCTGCGTCACTGGGCCCACAAGCAGGGCTGGTGGCTGGGAACGCTGTTGAGCTGCCCCTACTGTCTGAGCCACTGGGTCTCCGGCTTCTTCGTTATCCTGGTCAATGTCTTCAACCCTGTGATAGGGATCACCAACATATTGTGGATCGACACGGTCATCCTGATCTTCGCCACCGTATCGCTGGTGACGGTCGTGAACTGGGTGATGTGCTCTTCGCTGGCCAGGTGCGAAAGCAAGTAAAGGATCGGGGCCCCCGTTGTCCGGGGGCCCCGGTCCCGCTCCCCTCCCGTCTCCCCAAAGGGCGCCGCTTTTTTGCAGGCTTAATGATCGCCGCAACTGCATCCGCACAGTTCGATGTTGCCGGTGACCAGGTTTCCCTGGGCGTAGTCCCGGGCCACCAGCGCCGCGTCGCCCGACGCCCCGGTCAGGATCTTGAAGCCAAGGGAGTTGAGGGCCTGGACCATGCCGGCGCCGATGCCCCCGGCGATGACCACTTCCACCCCTTCGTCCTTCAGAAGGCCGGCCAGACCGTCGTGGTTGTGGCAGAGGTCCTCGCTGCCGATGATCCTGCTGCCGGTAACTTTGCCGTCGTTTATGGTGAAAATGACGAATTCCCTGCTCGTGCCAAAATGTGGATTTACCCGGCCCTCATCATAAGGCATGGCTATTTTCATTCCTGTACCTCCCGCTGTTTTTCCAAGTCTTAAGTTTCACCGCGCGGTCCCGGCCGCCTCTCCCCTTCGGCATCGCGACGTAGCTGCAACACACATTCAAGTATAAAATACAGCACGGGGCCTGTCAAGACCCCGCGCGAGACCCGTTACCGCGTCAATCCTTTTCCCCCCGCAGCCGGCCGGTCAACTCCGCCAGCCTGGCGCGCGCCCGGACCAAGGCCTCCCCTACCCGCTCCGGCGCCGGTCCTCCGTACGTCGCGCGCACCCGCACGCATTCCTCCACGCTGATCCGGGCGTAAACCGTCTCGTCGAAACCGGGCCAGAACTCCTTCAGTTCCGCCAGGGAAAGCTCTTCCAAAGTCTTGCCTTGGGCCAGGGCGTACAAGACGATCCGCCCCGTCACCTCATGCGCCGTACGAAACGGCACCCCCCGCCCGGCCAGGTAGTCGGCCAGGTCGGTGGCGTTGGTGAAGCCTTCCCCGGCCGCCCGCCGCATGACCTCGCTGTTCACGCGCAACGTCCTCAGGACGCCGGTGACAACGGTTAAACAGGCCGCCAGGGTGTCCGCCGCGTCGAACACGGCCTCCTTGTCCTCCTGCAGGTCCTTGTTATAGGTCAGCGGCAGGCCTTTCAAGACGGTCAAAAGGGCCACCAGGTCGCCGCACACCCGGCCGGTCTTCCCCCGCACCAGTTCCGCCGCGTCCGGGTTCTTCTTTTGGGGCATCATGCTCGACCCGGTGGCAAAGGCGTCATCCATCTCAACGAAAGAAAACTCGGCCGAAGACCACAGGACCAGTTCCTCGCCCAAACGGCTCAAGTGCACCATGGAAAGCGATGCACAGAAGACGAACTCCACCGCGAAATCCCGGTCGGCCACCCCATCCATGCTGTTTTCGCCCACCCGGGCAAACCCCAGCTCGCGGGCCACCAGGTGGCGATCCAGGGGAAAACCGCTGCCGGCCAGGGCCCCGGACCCCAGGGGCAGGACGTCGCTATGCCGGTGGCAATCGGCAAAACGTTCCAGATCCCGGAAAAACATCTCGGCGTAAGCCAGCAGGTGGTGGGCCAGGGTCACCGGCTGGGCCCGCTGCAGGTGGGTGTAGCCGGGCAGTACGGTTTCCACGTGCCGCCCGGCCGCGTCGAGCAGCGCACCGGCCAGGTCCCCCAACAGGGAAACGATCCGTTCGATCTCTTCCTTCAGGTACAGACGCAGGTCCAGGGCCACCTGGTCGTTACGGCTGCGGCCGGTGTGCAGCTTACCGGCCACCGCGCCCAGGCGGTCCTTCAGCAGTTGCTCGACCGCCGAATGAACGTCCTCGGCGCCGGCGGGCAGTTCCGCCCGGCCTTGGCGAAGATCTTCGGCCAGTTGGCCGAGGCCGGCCGCCAACACCGCGGCTTCCTCCCGCGTGACGATACCCGTCTCCCCCAGCATGCGGGCGTGGGCCTGGGAACCGCGGATATCGTGGAAGACCAGCCGGCGGTCGAAGGACAGCGAAGAGTGGAAGGAGGCCATCTGTGGATCCGTTTCCTTCTGGAAACGGCCGCCCCATAGTTTTGACATCGTTCGAACCTCTCTTACCGGTTTCGTCTCACGCGCCGTCCCCGCCCCGGGGACACGCGTCCAAAATCCCAATTCGCCGCGACGGCCCCGTTATCCTTGTCCGCCGGAGCGTCCCGCCCCATGGGCCGCCCTTCCCACGGCGCGCCAGCGCCCCGAACGCGGGAGGCGGACGTTTTCTTTGCAAATAATACATCCGTTATGGTCACCAAAAGGAGATCACCAGGTTGCTCGAAAAAGGACGCATATCCGAAGGCGAACTTGTGGCCATGCTCATGTATACCGTACTGGGTACGGCGTACTTTTTTCTGGCGGCCGTTGCGCCCGCTTTTACCGGCCACGACGCCTGGCTGGCCCCGCTTATGGCGCTAATACCGGGATTCATGGTGGCCGGAATTTCCGGAGGTCTGACGGCCCGTTTTCCCGGCCTCAATTTATTTGACTGGGCGGAAGTCCTTTTGGGGCGGGCCGGTGGCAAAATTTTGGCATGTCTCTATGTGCTTTTCTCCATCCACATAACAACAATCATTATCAATGAATTCACTTCCTTCCTGATGGTGGCATTTGTACCCCTAACACCACCGCTGGTCTTTAGCATTATACTGCTTTTCCTGACCGGTATGGCCGCCTACGGCGGAATCGAGATAATCGCCCGATTGGCAACAACCTTTTTACCGATCTCTATTGTTGTATCCATAGGAATGATTATCATGGCCTCGGGTCTCTACGACCCCGCCAACCTCGCACCTTTTATGGCCAAAGGGTTAACCCATGTACTGGCCGGATCGGTATCACCCTCGGGATTGCAATGCGAAATCTTCATAGGAGCGATGCTTTTCCCCTTTCTCAAAAAGCCGGGTCAGGGAGGATGGGTGCAGTTCCGGGCCAATCTGTGGATCGGGCTTCTCCTTCTCCTTGTTTCGCTCTCCATCATTCTCGCTTTCGGCGACGAAGCGGGGCGCCTGTCCTTACCGGTCTTCAGCCTGGCCAGGGAGATAAACCTCTTGCATTTCATCCAGCATTTGGAAAGCCTTGTATTGATCTTATGGTTCACGGGGATCTTCCTGAAAGCAGCGGTATGGGAGTACATCATCGTACTCGGTACGGCCCAATGGTTGAACATGGGCAGCTATCGGCCGCTGGTGCTGCCGATGGGACTCCTTCTGGCCGCCCTGACCAACTACGACGTCCCCAACGTGGCCTTTCTTTCGCATTTCACGGCTACGGTCATTCCTTGGGAAGTGATGTTTTTCGCCCTCGTGCCGCCGGGCGCTCTGCTGCTTCTGGCCCTAATGCGGAGCGGGAAAGTCCCCCGCACGGCGGCGGGGCGACTCACCCGGCAGCATCGCCGGGGTCCGCGGCCAGGCGGAAATGCCTGTCAGGCACTCTCCACCCGCCCCACGGGATGCTGCAACAACCAGTACTTGATCGGATCGTCCACCACCAAGGCGAAGAACAGGCACAAAGCCACGATGGTCAGGGTAGCGGACAACGGGATGGGCGTGAGGAAAGGCAGCCCCCTCGTTACCAGCACCCCGGCCAGGATCATGTCCGCCAGGATGGTCAGCAAGAGGGTCCTGCTGGGGAAGGACTGCCAGAAGTGACCCCTTTCCCGCACCACAAAGATCTTGATGGTGCCGAAATAGAAAAGGATGGCGAAAGCATAGGTGCTCAGGGCGTCGCCGGCCAGGCCGAAAGGACCCATGCCGATGTAGAGCAGGATCAGGGATTCGATCGTAACCACGATTCCGATGATCAGGGCCGTTCTAACCACGCTGGTGACGTGCCAAACGTCGGGCTTCCGGGACCAGCGGGTGTTGTCGGTGGAAATGGTGAGGGTGATGAAGTCGGTCATCAGCAGAAGCAGCACCATGTCGAAAGCCGAAACCACGAACTTGCCGGTCAGGAAAAAGGCGACGATGACAAATACCTGCGTTTCCAGGGTCTTAACCACCTTGTTGAAGATCCAGGTAAGAATCCTTTCGTGAATCATCCGGCCGGTCTTTACGAGATCGACGATATTACCCAGCCCTTCGCCGGTGAGCACGGCGGAAGCGGCAGCCTTGGCGACATCGGTTGCCGAACTGACGGCTATGCCCACCTCGGCCTGCTTGAGGGCCGGGGCATCGTTCACTCCGTCGCCGGTCATGCCGACGACGTGGCGGCTGAGCTGCAGCGCCTTGACCAGCGCGTACTTGTCCTCGGGATAGACCTCGGCAAAACCGTCGCTCGCCTTGGCCACCGCGGCCGCCTTTTCCGGGTCCGTCGCCAGAATGTCCTTAACCTCGCCGATGCGGGTTATGCGGGCGCCCAGTCCCACTTCCGCCCCGATCTCCCGGGCTATGGGAAGGGCATCGCCGGTGAGCATCTTGACCGTCACGCCGAGTTGGTTCAGTTCCTCGATCAGCTTTCGGGCATCCGGCCGGGGCTTGTCGTAAAGGGCGACCAGACCGGCGATGGCAAAACCGTGGGCGCGGTCCACGGCCACCGCCAGCGTCCGGTAGCCACGGCTGGCCCAGTCGGTCATCCGGTCCTCCAGGGAGGCGGCATCAACCCCGGCCAGGGCGGCAATGACGTTGACGGCCCCCTTCGCCACCCGGAAGGATTCACCCTTCCCTTCGACTACGGCTTCCGTCCGGCGGGTCCCGGGATCGAAAGGCACAAATCCCGTTTGCCGGAAGGGCCCGACCAGCTTGCGGGCCGCGGCCTCGTCGAGGAAGGCCAGGTCGATGGGATCGCGATTGGCCGCCTGGGATGCCAGGGCGCCGAACATGACGACTTCGTCCGCCGAAAAGCCGGCCAGGGGCACCACTCCCGCGACCGTGAGCTGGTTCATGGTGATGGTCCCGGTTTTGTCGACGCACAGCGTGTCCATGCCCGCCGCGTCTTCCGAGGCGTTGAGCCTGGTGATGAGCACGCCGCGTCTCACCATTTCCAGGGAGCCGATGGCCATGCTGATGGTGAACATGGCCGGCAGGGCCACCGGCACGGCCGACACCAGGAGAACCAGCATGAGCGGCAGAACGTTCCACACGTCCATCTTCGTCGCGATGGTCACGACCAGGGCGGCCGCGACAAAGGACCCGGTCATGATCATCAGCCACCGCACCACCTGGGCCACGACCGCCTCGGAGTGCAGTTTCGGCCTGGCCGTCTGCACCATTTCCGCCGTCCGGCCGAAATAGGTGCGGGTGCCGGTCAGGGCCACGAGGGCGTTGGCCTCGCCGGACTTGATGATCGAGCCGGAAAAGACGATGTCCCTCGCGCCCCTGGCCACGGTCAGGGACTCGCCGGTGAGCGCCGACTGGTCGACTTCGAGGCTGCCGTCGAACACCTTCAGGTCCGCCGGCACAAAATCGCCGCCCCGCAAGCGGACCACATCGCCGGGAACCAGTTCCCGGGCCGGACACGCCAACCAGTTGCCGTCCCGCAGGACCCGGACCTGGACCCGCAGTTTCTGCTTCAAGGTTTCCACCGCGTTGGCGGCATGGCGCTCCTGGGAAAAACCCAGGACGGCGTTCAAAACGAGGAGCAAGGCTATCATGTACATGTCGATGTATTTATGCAGGATGACGGTAAGAATGATGGTCACTTCCAGCATCCAGGCCGTCAGGTCCCAGAACCGGCGAAGGAACTGGATCAAAGCCGGGACCCTCTTTTCCGGCACCTCGTTGTATCCGTGATCCTTCAAGCGCCGCGCCGCCTCGGTGGCAGCGAGTCCTGCCCCGGGATCCACGTCGAGCGAGGAGGCAAACTCCTCCAGCGACATCTTCTCATAATCATCGACTGTCGGCATTGCCAGGCGCCATCTCCCCGTAAGGCCCTTGTCCGGGCGTAGACAGTGTATGCGACCGAAAACACGCTTTTATTCCCTCGTACCTCCTGCGCCCGGTCCCACGTCGCAAGAGGCGGCGTGTTTGAAGAAGCCCTGCATCCAGCCGGGTCTGCCGCGGAGGAAGTACCGGGTATTCTCCTGTACTGAAGAGCGTGGCCGGCAGCCTCGCCGGATGGTCCGCCAACCGGAACCTCCGGGTGGATGTCACCAGCAAAGGCGTGGCCAGAGGCCGCCGATATCCGCCGTCTCCGGCTACGGACAAGCAGAATGCCTACGGCTGCTCTCCCAGCGACTCCAGGATCTCCGCCGGCAATTTCTTCACCAGGAGGACCGGGCAATGGGCCGCGTGGAGTACGGCGTGCGCCAGACTCCCCGCGACCAGGGCCCTGAGGTCGGTGGGACCCTTTGTACCCATGATGATCAGATTATAGTTGCCATCTCCGGCGAATTTGGTGATCGTGGCCGCAACGGTGCTCGCTTCCGGCCGGCCTACAACCGCACCTATCCGCATGTGCCGCTCGTCGAAGATTTTCTTCGTCTCCTGGACAATCTCCCGGGTAACTTCGGACAGCACTTTGGCGCTGGCTTCCTCTTCGTCCCTGGTCAGGCCGAGCGGTCCCCGCGGAACGTCAATGAAGCTGATCAGCGTCAGTTCCATGCCGGGAAAGGTTCTCATCAACCCGGCCGCGTACAGGGCCGCCGAAAAGGATCTTTCCGATCCGTCGGAATAAAGCAAGGCCTTGAGTTTCATGCCCATACCCCCTGCCTCCAAGTTTGCTTGAGACCATCGCCATCACAATGGCGAAAGGGAGGAGCCCCCCTCCCCTACGCGGCACGAGACCGTGGTCCGCCTAGACGTCCTTGGGGGCCGCCCGCCGCCGCATCAGGGCCTGCACCTTCAGCGGCAGGCCGAAGAGGTTGATGAAGCCGCCGGCATCCCGCTGGTCGTAAACCTGGTCGGCCCCGAAAGTGGCCAGTTCCGGGTCGTAGAGGGAATACGGCGAGGTGGCGCCGGCCGGCACGCAGTTCCCCTTGTACAGTTTCAGGCGCACCGAACCGGTGACCGTGCGCTGGGTGCTGGTCACGAAGGCGTCCAGGGCCTCCCGCAGGGGGCTGTACCACATCCCGTCGTAAACCAGTTCGGCGTAGCGCAGGGCCAGGGTTTCCTTCATGTGCAGGGTGGCCCGGTCCAGGGTCAGGAGTTCGAGTTCCCGGTGGGCGGCATAGAGAACGGTGCCGCCGGGCGTCTCGTACACGCCGCGGGACTTCATGCCCACCAGGCGGTTTTCCACCATGTCCGTCACGCCCACGGCGTGTTCGCCGGCCAACCGGTTCAATCGTTCCAGCAACTCCACCGGACCGGGGGTGAAGCCGTCCAGGGAAACCGGCGTACCGCTTTCGAAGCCTATGGTCACGTAGGCGGGAGCGCCGGGAGCCTCGGCGAGGCGCCGGGTCAGGAGCAGGACGTCGTCCGGCATCTCGCGGGCGGGGTCTTCCAGGTCGCCGCCTTCGTGGCTGAGGTGCCATATGTTGCGGTCCATGCTGTATGGCCTTTCCTTGGTCACCGGCACCGGAATGCCGCGCGAGGCCGCGTAGTCGATGGCGTCCTCGCGGGAACGGATGTTCCACTCCCGCCAGGGGGCGATGATCCTGAGGCCGGGGTCGAGGGCTTTCACCGTCAACTCGAAACGCACCTGGTCGTTGCCCTTCCCGGTGGCCCCGTGGGCCACGGCGTCCGCTCCCTCGCGGTGGGCCACCTCGACCAGGAGTTCGCCGATCAGCGGCCGGGCCATGGAGGTGCCCAGAAGGTACTTCCCCTCGTAGACCGCGCCCGCGCGCAGGGTCGGAAAGACAAACTCCTTGAGAAACCGCTCCCGCCCGTCCAGGATGAAAATCTTGGCGGCGCCGCTTTTCAAGGCCTTCTCTTCCAGGGGCGCCAGTTCCTCTCCCTGGCCCACGTCCACCGCCACGGCGATTACTTCGCAATGGTAGTTCTCTTTCAGCCACGGAATGATGATCGAGGTATCGAGGCCTCCCGAATAGGCCAGAACCACTTTCTTGACCGTCATGATACTCCCCCCCGCAGTAATAGGGCCAAAAGGGCCTTTTGGGCGTGCAGCCGGTTCTCCGCCTCGTCCCAGACCACCGAGTGCGGCCCGTCGATGATGTCCGCCGTTACCTCCTCGCCCCGGTGGGCCGGCAGACAGTGCAGAAACAGAAAGTCCGGCCGGGCCCCGGCCACCAGGCCTTCGTTGACCTGGTAGGGCGGAAACACCCTGGCGCGCCGGTCCTGCTCATCCTCGCGGCCCATGCTGGCCCAGACGTCGGTAACCACCACGTCGGCCTCCCGCACCGCCGCCCGGGGATCCTCCAGGACCTCCACCGCCCCGCCGCCCTCCCGGGCGAAAGCCCGCGCCTTCTCTACCACCGCCGGATCCGGGCGGTAGGCGGCCGGCGCGGCCACCGCCACCAACATACCCATCTTGGCCCCGCCGATCATGAGCGAGTGGGCCATGTTGTTGCCGTCGCCCACGTAGGCCAGCTTCAAGCCGGCCAAACGCCCTTTCTTCTCGTAAACGGTCAGGAGGTCGGCCAGCACCTGGCAGGGATGCTGCAGGTCGGTCAGGGCGTTGATCACCGGTATGTCGGACCAACGCGCCAGTTCCTCCACGTCGGCGTGGGCGAAGGTGCGGATGACGATGGCGTCCAGATAGCGGGAAAGCACCCGTCCGGTGTCGGCGATCGATTCCCCGCGGCTCATCTGGGTATCGCCGGCCATGAACAGGGAATGTCCCCCCAGTTGCAGTACGGCCACCTCGAAGGAGATCCGGGTGCGCGTGGAAGCCTTGTGAAAGATCAAACCCACGGTGGTGCCGGCCAACAAGCGCGGCGCTTCGCCCCGGCGGTGCCTTTCCTTCAGGTCCGCCGCCAGGGTAACGGTCTCCATGATCTCGGCCGGCGTGAGGTCGCCCAGGCAAACCAGATCCCGGCCTTTCAGCCCCTTCGCCACGTCGCTCGACATCATCCTCTCCCCTTACGGCCCGTAGTCACCCGGCCAGCGCTTCGTCCAGCACGGTCAGGGCCCTTTGTACCTCGGCCTCCCCGATGACCAGGGGGGGCAAAAACCGCAGCACCTTCTGCGCGGTGCAGTTGATCAAAAGTCCTTTCTCCCGGCAGGCGTCTACCACCGCCTGACCCGGCCCGTCCAGTTCCAGGGCCAGCATCAGGCCCAGGCCCCGCACCTCGGTCACCCGGCGGTGGCGGACGGCCAGCCTCTCCAGCCCGGCACGGAAATACTCGCCGATGCGGGCGGCATGTTCCACCAGTCCGTCCCCCAGAACCCGCAGAACGGCCAAGGCCGCGGCGCAGGCCAGGGGGTTGCCGCCGAAGGTGGTCCCGTGGTCGCCCGGCTGGAAAGCCGCGGCCACCTGCTCCGTGGCCAGCACGGCCCCGATGGGGAAACCGCCGCCCAGCGTCTTGGCCAGGGTGACGACGTCGGCCCTGACCCCGTAATGCTCCGCGGCCAGCCACCGGCCGGTGCGGCCCAGGCCGCACTGCACCTCGTCGAAGACGAGAAGGATGCCCAGGCGGTCACACAGTTCGCGCACACCCTGCAGATAGCCGGGTTCGGCCGGGTGGACGCCCCCTTCCCCCTGCACCGGCTCCAGGAGCACGGCGGCCGTCGCGGGACCGCAAGCCGCCTCCAGGGCCGCCAGGTCGTTGCAGGGAACGTGGTCGAAACCATCCGGCAGGGGTTCGAAGCCGGCCTGGTAGACCGTCTGCCCCGTGGCGGCCAGGGTGGCCAGGGTGCGGCCGTGAAAGGAGTTGAAGGCCGAAACCACCCGGTAGCGCCCCGCGCCAGCGTGTTTGCGGGCCAGTTTGATGGCCGCCTCGTTGGCCTCCGCCCCGCTGTTGCAGAAGAAGACCCGGTCGAAACCCGTGCGCCCGGCCAGCTCCCGCGCACACAGCGCCTGGTTCTCGATGTGGTAGAGGTTGGAGCAATGGATCAACTGTCCGGCCTGGCGGCCGACCGCTTCCACCACCGCCGGGTGGCAGTGGCCCACGGACACCACCCCCAGCCCGGAGACAAAATCGAGGTATTCCCTGCCCTCGGCGTCCCAGACGTACGCCCCCTGCCCCCGTACCAGGGCGGGACCGGGACGTCCGTATGTATGCATCAGGTAACGGCTTTCCAGGTCCAGGATTTCCCCGGTGTGCATACCGGCCCACTCCTTCCTAGGGTACCACCATGGTACCGACGCCCGAGTCCGTAAAGATCTCCAGCAGGATGGCGTGCGGTACCCGGCCGTCCAAAATGTGCGCTTCGGCCACGCCGTGGCCCAGGGCCTGCACGCAGCAGTCCACCTTGGGCAGCATGCCGCCGGTGAGAACGCCGGCCTCCTTCAGTCCCTCCACCTCGTCCACCCGCAGCACCGAGATGAGGCTGGCCGGATTACCGGGATCCCTCAGGATACCCTCCACGTCGGTCAGCAGCACCAGTTTGTCGGCCGAAAGCGCCCCCGCCAGCATGCCCGCGGCGTGGTCGGCGTTGACGTTGTAGCTGCGGCCCTCGCCGTCCGTGGCCACTGGCGCGATCACCGGCACGTAGCCCTCCCGGAACAGGATCTCGATCAGTCGCGGATTGACCTGGACGATTTCCCCCACGGCGCCGATGTCGAGAAGCTCCTCCCGCCCGTCGGAACCCCGCACCCGCTCTCTTTTTTTCACGGCCACCAAAAGGTCGGCATCCTTGCCGGACAGACCCACCGCACGCACGCCCAGCCGGTTGAGAGCGGAAACGATCCTTTGGCTGAGCTTGCCGGTCAGCACCATCTCGGCGATCTCCATGGTCTCGGCGTCGGTGACGCGCAGTCCGCCGATGAAGTCGGACTTCTTGCCCACTTTCTTGAGCCAGCCGCTGATCTCCGGGCCGCCGCCGTGCACCAGCACGGGGCGCAGGCCCACGTATTTCAGGAGCACCACGTCGGTGAGCACGTCGTCGTCGGCCGCTCCCATGGCGTGTCCCCCGTACTTGATCACCACCGTACGGCCCGCGAACTTCTGGATGTAGGGCAGGGCCTCCACCAGGATGGCGGCTTTCTCCCGCGCGCTGTGCAACCCTCCACCCCCCGTCTAGCTGCGGTAACTGGCGTTGATGCGCACGTAATCCGCGGTGAGGTCGCAACCCCAGGCGGTGGCACCGCACCGGCCCTCGGCCAGATCCACCCGGATGACCACCTCGTCTTTTTGCAGGACCGACCGGGCCCGCTCCTCGTCAAAAGGCAACCCGGTCCCGGCAGCGGCCACCCGGATGTCGTCCAGCCAGACCGACGCCCGCGCCGGGTCGAAGGCGGCCCCGGAATATCCGGCCGCGCAAAGGATGCGTCCCCAGTTGGCGTCCGCGCCGGCCACGGCCGCCTTGACCAGGCTGGAGGCGGCGATGGCGCGGGCGCACGCCCGCGCGTCCCCGACGGTGGCCGCCCCCGCCACCTGCACGGTAATCAGGTGCCGGGCTCCCTCTCCGTCGGCCGCGCATGCCCGGGCCAGGTCCCGGCACACCACCGCCAGGGCCTCCCGGAAGAGATCCAGATCCCCACCCGGCGAAAGCCGGGGACCCGCCCCGGAGGCCAAACAAAGCACCAGGTCGTTGGTGCTGGTGTCCCCGTCCACCGTAATCATGTTGAAGCTCTCGTCCACCGCCGCCCGCAGGGCATCGCGCAGGTCATGGGGCGCGATGCATGCGTCCGTGGTGACAAAGCACAGCATGGTGGCCATATCCGGATGCACCATGCCCGATCCCTTGGCCATACCGCCCACCGTGATCCGCTGCCCGCCCGCGGCAAAGGACACCGCCCTCTCTTTGGGCTTGGTATCCGTGGTCATGATGGCCCGGGCAGCCCTGGCCCCTCCGTCGGCAGACAGTTCCCGGCAGGCTCGCGCGATACCGGGGAGCATGGCTTCCATGGGCAGGGGCACCCCGATCACCCCGGTGGAAGCGACCAGCACCTGCTCCTCCGGCACCCCCAGAAGCCGCCCCGCCTCGCGGGCGCAGGCCCGGGCGTCGTCCATGCCCCGGGGTCCGTTGCAGGCGTTGGCGTTGCCGCTGTTGATCACCACGGTACGGGCCGTGCCTTGCGCCACCCGTTCCATGTCCAGCAGCACCGGCGCCGCCTTGACCCGGTTGCGGGTGAAAACGCCGGCCACCGCGCACGGCCGGTCGGCATGGAGAACGGCCAGGTCGAGCCCCTGCCGCTTGATGCCGGCGGCCACCCCGGCGGCGGTAAAACCGGCGGCGGCGGTCACGCCGCCCGCAACGTTTGGTAAGACATCCTGCTCCAACGCCCGGAACCCCCTCCTTGGGACATAACACCTGCTGAAGCCGGCTAAAGGCACAGGGCAAGCCCCCGACTTCAGTCGGGGGGTAGTTGAGACATCCCGCTTTCCAATACCCCCGTTTTTAAACGGGGGAGAGAAACCACGCACCAAGACTGTCCGGCTGAAAGCCGGAGGTACCAGAGCCGGCGAGTAGCAAGTGAATCTAACCCCCGGGACAAGCCCGGGGGCTTCTCCCTGAAGAGTCTTACTCATATCATCGAAAGGCCGCCTTGCAAGCAAGGTCTTACGTCTTTCTCGTGAGCCACATCCCGGCCTCA
>Ga0078972_1006139_pt1 | contig 29106 bp, 26 predicted proteins | sample YelNatPaOPGAMG01_FD_67568 | JGI IMG/M metagenome (GOLD analysis project Ga0078972, IMG submission 67568) | Hot spring thermophilic microbial communities from Obsidian Pool, Yellowstone National Park, USA - OP-RAMG-01 (SPADES assembly) (version 2) | ecosystem: Environmental > Aquatic > Thermal... | reverse complement strand
GTAGAAGTAGGCGAGCCAGAGCGCGCTGAGGAATACACCGGCGATGGCGGAGTTGTGGGGCATGTTGGTGACGGGGTCGACCTGGGCGAAGAGTTTGGGGTTGGGGCCCTGGCCGCGGGCGGCGATGGAGTAGATACCCCGGGTACAGCCGAGCATAAGGCCGTTGAGGGTGCCGAGGCACGAGATGATGACGAACACGAACAGGAGGGTGCCGCCGATGCCGGTAAAGAGGGTGGAGAACGCGAGGCGCGCGCCTTCCTGTCCGCCTGCCATGAGGGTGGCGTTGGTGACCGCGCCGGAGAGTCCGATGTAATAGAGGATGTAGGCGGCCATGACGATGAAGGTGCCGATCACGAGGGCGCGGGGCAGGTTGCGTTTGGCATCGCGGAGTTCGGCGTTGATGCTGGTGGCGATGATCCAGCCTTCGTAGGCGAAGGCGGTGGCGACGACGGCGGTGAAGAGGGCGGTCGCGGGGTCGACAGCGGCGACCACGGTGGTAAAATTCTGTACGATCATGCCGTTGGCAAGCCCTGCGACGGTGCCGACGACGGCCATGAGGGCGAGGGGCACGAGCTTGATGATCGTGGTGGAAACCTGGAACTTGCCGGCGAGCACGGGCGAGAGGGCGTTGATCGTGTAGCTCGAGACGAGGTAGAAGGCGGCGATGGTCATGGCCTGGCCACCGGTGATGTCCCAGCCGAGGAGTACCGAGGTGTACCGCGCGGATACCCAGGCGAGGACGGCGGTAAGGGTGGGATAGTAGATGAGGGCCATGAACCAGCCGACGAAGTAGCCGTATTTTTTGCCCATGGCGGCCTCGGCGTAGTCGACGATGCCGTTGACCTTTTCGTAGCGGGTGGCCATCACCGAGAAGGTGTAGGCGCACACGACCATGATGATGCCGCCGATGACCCAGGCAAGGATGCCGAGGCCGAGGTTGCCGCCGGTTGCGGTAAGGATTTTTTCGGCCTTGAAAAAGACACCGCTTCCTATGACGATGCCGACCACCATGGCGATGGCGGTGACGAGGCCGTATTTTTTTGTCAGTTGTGTTTCCATAAAGTACTCCTGTTGCTGTATGTTGCGTTGTGGTGCGCGCCTTTAAAACGCCGGACATCGTACCACGGTTTTGCGGGTCTGTCAGGGGGAAAGCTGTTACTTGCGGGCGAGGTCAGCAAACAGGCCGCGCGAGTATCGTCCGTTGGTGCGTCTTCCCACTCGACGGTAAGACGGCTGTCCCAGGCCTTTTGTGTTTCGGGGGCGACGAGCAGGGTATCCAGCACGAGAAATTTTCCGCTACCGTCGTCTATTTTTTTCAACCGATACATCTTGACCGCGCCGCCCTTGAAGACCATCGGCGCCGCGCTCAGGTTTTATCCGAGAGCTTCTGCCACCGCCTTCGTTTTCCCGAAGAACAAAACCATGGACCGGTGAAATAGTGGAGATCGGAATCATCTATCCATCAGATCCTCGAGGTATTCTCTTGTTAGATAATCGGCGTCTTCTGGTCTTTCCAGAAAGGGGCGCACATCCGCTCTTACGGTATTGAAGTCGATGTTCCGCAGTTTTTCTCGCAAAAGCGAACGCCAGCCACCTTCATGGGTTATGCCGAATTGCGCCAGAGCTGAGCTGAGCAAGGCTTCATTTGGCTCTATGGGCGGATTTTTGCTCAAGTACCAAACTGCGTCGTACCAATCTCGTCCTTTGGTAAAAGGCCTGGTGATGAGTGCATTGAGTTTACCTGCCATAAGCGAAGGAAGATCATGATGTCGGACGGCAAAGAGTGCATGCCGGTTGACCAGTCGTACCATGGTGACGGCCCCTGCCGGAGGATTGGTATCAATTTCGATCTTTATCGAAAGCTTCTGTTCAGGCCTGGATGACAATCCAGCATCTTTCATAATACCTGCAATCCTGATCCACCCAGTATGTACAGGCTTCGTCGAATTCCAGCTTATTTCGACATCGAAATTTTGAAACTCAAGATCCCGTTTAAGCTTGGCCATCCAAACATCGGGAACATAGTTTTTGGAAATTTCAAGCGAAAAATCGAGGTCCTCTGAATAACGTGGTAAGTCGAACAAAAATCGGAGTGCGGTGCCGCCTACGAAGGATATTGCCTCAAAGGCCCGGGATTCATGGAAACTGCGCAGTGCCTGGGCTTGAACATATTCTCGCAACCTATTGAGCTTTCCCGTGGGGTCCGCAGTTCTCTGGGCGAATCTCATCGCTTCTTCTTTCATAGTTGTATTTCTCCTTCAGTTGTCTGTTCGGCATAGATGGCCCACGACTTTGCGGCCCTAATCAAACGGGGCGGGTAATTTTGAGCCAGTGCATACAATCTTTCTGCGTCGATGATGCGTGGTTCAAAGCGCATCGACTCCATACGAGCCACTGTCCATTCCCCCTTCTCGAGATACCAAAGATCGAGCAAGGCCTTTTCGGGAGTGGCAATTCGAACTTCTTCCGAAAGGATTTCCTCGGTCTGCCATGAATGAAAGAAGCGCCGGTCGATGGTTCTGTACCGATATTCGCCGAAGGTATTTTTAAAAGTACGGGTAACTCTGGTGGTAACACTGGTGATAAGGATCACTTTTTCAGGGATGACACCATACCAGGAAAGGGCCCACAGTTCTGAAATATACGAAGGTGCATACAGCACCTGAGCCAGCTGTAGGGGGTTAAGCGGCCGTGTCCGGTACGGCTCAGAGAATGCATAGAATCCACGTTTTAGTTCGAGCAGACTGCCACGTTTTACAAAACGGCTGAGGGCTGTCCTGGATATATGATCCCTTTCATCCTGGAAATGAAGCCGTACCGCAGGATAGTCAAAGTATGGCTGACCGGCGAATACTTCCAATAGCTTTTCAAATTTCATTAATTACAATAATACACATAAATGTATATTATTGTAAACAATTTTAAATAGAACAGGAGTGGTATACCATCAATATAAAGCCATGGACCGGTGAAATAGTGTATCGGTTCTGTATATTGACTTTCTGTTCCTCTTGGCCTAGCCGTGAAGTGGTTAAAGCCTTAAAGCTGGCGTAAAATTAATCCTCAGGAGTTTCAATTGTCGGATAACTAACAGAGTTATCAGACAGCCTCAATTATCTTTTCTGTTTTGGTAAAATTGATGAACCGGTCCCCGGAGACTTCGGCCTCCAGGTCTCCCGCATAGATGATGTAGCCCGCCTTAATTTTATCGCTTGCCTTTCTGAGTCTGGGGAAGGCTCTGCCAAAATCCTTAGAGTAGGTCATCGATGCCTTAATCGCGATGGGCGTAAGTCCGCCAAAGTTGCTGGCCAGCAGGTCCGCTTCCAATCCGTTGTTGTCCCGCCAGAAATAGAGATTGGACTCCTTGCCTCCATTGAACCGTGCTTTAAGGGCTTCTACAACCACGAGATTTTCGAAAAGACCGCCGAGATAGGGGCTGAGTCCGACTTGCCTGGCTTCCTGTATCCCCAGAAGCCATGCGGCCAGGCCAGGTTCGGTAAAGTAAATCTTGGGCGACTTGATGAGCCGCTTACCAAAATTTTCAAAATAAGGGGGCAATCGAAAGATGATAAATGAGGCTTCCAGAATTCCCAGCCATTCGGAAAGTGTGGAACTGCTCATTCCCGTCGAATTGGCTAAATCGCTCAAATTCGCTACCTGGCCAACCCGGCCGGCAAGAAGTCTGATAAAGGTTTCGAAGGCTATGATATTACGGATATTGGCAATTTGCCGGACATCCCGCTCAACATAGGTTTGATAATATTGACCGTACAGGATGGTCGGTGACAGCTCATCCTCATACAGCCTGGGCATACAACCGCGGTATAGGTACTCATCCCGGTCCAGCCTGATTCCTGCGTCATATAGTTCCGACACAGAGAGGGGCAACAAGCGCAAAAGCGCTGTCCTGCCCACCAAAGATTGGCTTATCGCAGCCCTGAGACCGATTTGGTGACTTCCCGTAAGTATAAATTGACCTCGACTTGTTCGGTTTTCATCCACCATAACCTGGATATAACTGAGCAGGTCCGGAACCCGCTGAATTTCGTCGATGATAACCGGTGGAGCAAAACGCTTTAAAAAGGCCCGGGGATCCTGTTCCGCAAGCAGTCGTAGATCTGGCTGTTCAAGATTGACATAGACATAATCCGGAAATACTTTCCGGACCAGGGTGGTCTTGCCAGATTGTCGGGGACCGATAATAGTCACAACCGGAAAGCTCTTTGCCATGGCCAGTGCTACTGCTTCGAGCCTGCGCCGAATGTAGGTTGCCATCTGGGGCCTCCTGTACTAACCCAATAATTGAGGCTGTCCCGTAACTTAGGAAGTTACGGGACAGCCTCCTTAATTATGGGTAATAGGCACTCCTAGGAGTTTATCAGAGGTAACGGCGGAGGTTTTTAATATGATCGAGGGCCAAAAGCCGCAGTCCCACGGGGGAGTTATCCGAGGCGATGCGGTCCAGCACCTCCAGGGCCTCCTCCAACGCTCCCTGCCGCAGTCGAAAGGAAGCCAGGGCGTACAGGGCCTGGTAGTCAAAAGCATTGATCCGGACCGCCTCTTCCACCAGAGCTAGGCCGCCGTCAAAATCCCCCAGTTTATCCACCGCGATCCCCAGGTTCCGCAGTACCCCGCTGTCCTGGGGCGATAACTCCCGGGCCCGTTCCAGGTGGCGCCGGGCTTCTTCGTAGCGCCCCGAACGATAGTAGGCGCAACCGAGGGCTTCGTGGGCTTCGCTGGCCCCTTCGTCTAGCTGAATAGACCGTACCAGGGCTTTAATTGCCTTTTCGTGTTCCCCACCCTCGGTAAAGGCGATGCCTAGTTCCGTTAATGCGGTGCTATCGGTGGGATTTTCCGCCACCGCGGTCTCCAAAAGCTCTACCGCCCTGTCGTAGTCCCCCCGCTCGATCAAATCGTTGGCTAAAAACAGATCCGCCGCTGAAATGGTGGTAAAATTATCGTTGAACTGGTCCATGATTATCTTAAATATACGGTATTTTTCATAAATATTCCTTGCGTTTTAGAGATAATTATGTAGAATTGAGGCTATCTGATAACTAACAGAGTTATCAGACAGCCTCAATTGGAGTTAAAAGTGATAGACACTCATCTTTTAGGGCGAAAGATCGGCGGCGTTCGCGTGGTCCCCCTGACGGTTAAAATACTCGTGGTGTTTGTATCCCTCGTTTTGGTATCCAGTTTTTCTACCAACTATATCAACCTTACCTTGAACCGGGGCGTCTACGTCAATTTGATGAACGAGCTGTTGGTAAAGGAACTGAAGGAGATGTACACCTTCGCTTCTAACCAATACGACATTTATCAATTTTCCAAAAATCTAAACGATACGGTCTCGGCTCTGGAGTCCAACGCGGGAAGGGATTTTAAACTGAGCCGGTCCTTGGCCCTGGGGGTTAAAGGTGATGGATCGGTTTTTTTCCACGCGGGGAAAGAAGCCTTTACCACCTTTCCGGATAAAAAGGTCCTGGAAAAATTGGAGTCCGACCGGAAAGATAAAAACATCCAAGAAGGTTCCCTGTATCCCACCATCGGGGGGAGGGATTATTTTGGGGTGTATAAGTACAACGAAAAATGGGACCTGTACTTAATGCGCCTGGAGGACCGGGGGGAATTTTATCAGCCCACCCAGGTTATTTTTGCCCAGATCGGCATCATCATATTGATCATCACCTTCGTCTTTACCGTCCTGGGAATGCTGTTGATGCGGTATATCCTCCGGTTTGTCCCCCGAATTACCGACGCCCTAATGCGAATGCAGGAATCCCAGCGGATGGAATTAATAGACCTGGAAAACGCGCCCAACGACGAGGTAACCTACCTGGGAACCTCGTTTAACGCGTTGTCGTCTTCCATTAATAACCTCATGGTAATCTTTAAAACCTTTGTCACCCAGGACGTGGTAAACCGGGCGTACCAGGAACGGGAGATCCGATTAGAGGGGACGCAAAAAGAGCTAACCATTCTGTTTTCGGACATCAAGGGGTTCACCTTTATGACCGAAACCCTGGGGAACGATATTATAGCCCTGCTGAATATCCACTACGACCGGGCCATCCGAAGGATCCACGGCCACAATGGGATCGTGGGATCCATTATCGGGGACGCCCTCCTCACTATTTATGGAACCCTCACCGAGGGAGCTGTAAAATCCCTGGACGCCCTGCTTTCGGCCTATGAAATTCAGTCCATAGCCCAATCGCTCCGGGACGCCATGACCGAACGGAAAGAAATTATCGAGAAGGAACGGGGGGGCCTAACCCCCGCAGAAATGCGGGTATATAAGGCGGTCATGTTGGAAGTCGGGGTGGGCATCGACGGGGGGCAGGTGTTCTACGGCAATATCGGTTCCACGGAACGGATGACCAACACGGTTATCGGGGATAACGTAAACAGCGCCTCCCGTTTGGAGGGGTTAACGCGGATATACCGGGTTCCCATCGTCTGTTCTGAGTACGTGGTCCAGGAAGTTCGCTCGGTTACCGATAGGTTTGTTTTTATCGAACTGGACACGGTCCAGGTGAAAGGAAAAACCGAGGGAAAGAAAATTTTCTTCCCCATGGATACCCAACAGATCCAGGAAGGGGAACTACAACGATACGAAACCTTTAGCGAAGGTTTAAAACAGTACTACCAGGGGCGCTGGGACGAGGCCCGGAAAGCCTTTAACACCTCCGCGGTACTGCCCGCGGCGGTTTTTCTGCAACGGATCGAGGGACGCACCGCCCCTGAAGGATGGAACGGCGTATGGACCATGGACACAAAGTAGGCGACGACCAGGGCTTCGGAAAGGGGGAAGACCCTTCCGTAACGGAGCGCCGGGATATTTCCCTTTTTTTAGGGGATCAGAAGAAAAAACTCCGGGCCGGGGGCGAAAAACCCTACGACTTAATCTCGGAATTTCAAAAGACTAAGAAGAATCGTAGCCCCGTGGTTCCCCTAACCCTGGCTGTCATAGTCCTGGTAGTGGGGCTCGGGTCCTGGGGAATCACCCGGATTATCGATCAGCGGACAAAGCAGATAACGGTGGATATTAAAAATTTTGAAGATCTGAACTTGCGGGATCTGCTGGACAGCGCGAAACGGTACAACGACGACTTGGACCGGGTAGCCCGGGAACTCTCGGTCCTCCAGGCGGATATGCAAAACGAAATCGCTTCCGTGGAAAACAAGCGTAAGTCCGATACGGATCTGCTGGTGGCCATGAATTTAGCCCCCACCGAAAGGGATGCGCGGCAAAAAACGATCGACGGGGAAGCCAAACAGGCTACCGCGGCTATTCAAAAGCGCTACGCCTCCAAAATAGAAGCAAAGCGACAGGAAATCGCGGCTCTCCAGGAAAAACTAGCCGCCTACGACACCAAAAGTATGGACCAGGCAAAAAAACAACAGGAAGCCCTGGATAATCAGCAAAAAATCTACGAAATGGAAAAACAAAAGCTGAACGATTTTTACACCGCCCGTATAGCATCCTTGGAAAAATCGATAACCCAGGAAAAGGCTAACTCAAACAAACGGCTCCAAGACGCCCTGGATCAGCTGACAAAAAAACATCAACAGGACTTGGCGGACCTGACGGCCCGTTACAACCCCACCTGGGCCGCCGACGATGGGATTAACGGCCCCATAGCCTCCTACGGGAACCCTCCCCCGCCCTCTTCCTATCCCCTGGTTATAAAAAGTCTACCGCCCTACAGCCCCGTAGATCGGCAAACCGTGCAACGGGCCCTGGGGGTGGCCAACGATATTCACAGCCTGGTTTCCAAACTGCAGTCGGTACCCTACATCAATTCAATCCCCCCGACCCTGGGGGCCATCGATTCGGCCCTTTCCCTGTTTGGGGCGCAGTACCTGAGCCTGCTCCAAGCGTCCTCCGACGGTATCGCGAGCCGGGAAGAAAAGATTGGTCAATTACGGACCAATATTTCCAACCTGCAAGATCAAATAGCGGGTCTGCGGGGCCGACTTTCGGATTTTTCCGGAGCCCTTACCGCGTACGTTCGATCCATCAACGTTTCGGGGATCGTGATAGACGGTAAAAACGCAAACCGGATCCTGCTCTTTATGGATCCCCAGTACGTGGACGATTCCCTTCCGGGCCGGAAAGCGTGGATTTTCCGGAACGAGAACGAATCGGTCGCCGAGATTCAAATTAGTCGGGATGGGGACGTTGTTATGGGGACGAAAGTGCCGTCTTCCCCCGACTCGACCATAGAAAGTTTTGATAAGGTGGTCCTGCAATTGACCACACCCCAGGAGGTCACCCCATGAAAGCGCGAAACCGCGTTTCCCTGTTAGCCATACTCTTGCTCCTTCTTTTTACTCTCCCTTCGTGGAGCCAAACCCCACCGGATACTTGGCAGGGAACCCTTCAGGAGAGGGGATACACGGACTTTTCCCAAACGAAAAAGAATGGAACGGTGGTATACACCGCCACCGGAAGCGCCGTACCGACCCTTTCCTTTGAAAGCCGGGATGGTTTATCCAACAAAACGGTGGACCTTATAGGAAATTTGTACGGAACCCTCTCTTCCTGGCAAAGCCTTACCCTCGCCAGGGTAAATCTTTCGCTGGAGGGGGATACCCTTCGGGCCCTTATCATTCCCTCCCGTTTCGTTTACCAGGGGAAGGACCTCCTACCCCATATTCCCGGGGGACTCTTTTTTGCTACCGCAGGGGAAGAGGTAACCTATGATTTCCGTGTTAAATCGGCGGACTATTTTATCCGCTTTCAGGGACAGCTGATCGATGAACCATCCCTCCTGAACCACCTGAGCGCGGCCATAGACGATCCGGCCCAGTATATTCGAAATAACGATCCCACCTACCTGTCATCCAGGATCGACGGTCTGCGAGATCAATTGGTAACCCTGACAGAACAGAACCGGGTCCTGATCGCGCTTTTGCAGGAAAAGCTCCAGGAACAGGAAGGACTCATCAAAAATTTAAGCGGGGAACAGCAGGAAAATCGGGATAAAATTGCCGCATTACGGGCGGAAAACCAGGAACTGGGGACCGCGAAGGATAAGATCGCCGTCGCCTCGGTGGCCGCCCTCTCCAAGGGGCTTTTTAGCGCCCCCAAACCCCCAAGTCCCGAGGTTATGCGCCAAATTATCCTTTTAAAACAACAAAAAACCGACGCCACGGTCGCGGAAATTGGCGCCCAACTGAAGGCCCAGGGGCTAAACGCTTCGGATAAACAAATAAAAGCGGTCTTCATGGTCTATTTTGGGGAGTATGAAAAATGAGCGAATTTCTCCATAACGACGAGTATAAACAGAAGGAGCTGGGAAAAATAATTGAACGGCTCCATAACGGAGAAAGCGTAGTTTGGAAGGCCAGCGACGTTTATTGGATTGGGAGTAACCTATGAAAGCTATGCTTCATTCCGCGGCCACCGTTCAGGTGCGGTCAATTTCTAAGCCCGAACTGCTCTACCCCTCCTCGGGGCGGGAAAATGGTCAGTCGGTGCTTTTAATCCACGGCTACACGGGGAGCCCCCACGATATGCGGTACCTGGGAAGCCGACTGCAGGAGGCGGGGTTCACCGTATCCATTCCCCGTCTACCGGGCCATGGGACGAGCAGGCAGGATTTTCTCCAAACGAAGGCCCAGGATTGGCTCCGCCGTTCGGTGGATGCCTGGCTGGATTTACAACTTTTGGGTCTCCAGCAGAGCGTGGGGGGGCTTTCTATGGGGGGAATTATCGCCGCCATTTTAGGGGCCACCTTTAAACCCCATAAAATAGTCCTTGCGGCTCCGGCACTGATGACCACCAATCCCCTGCTTTCCTGGACCCCCTTTCTCAAATATTTTGTAAAAGTGACGGCCCACAAGGAAATTGAGGAGTTTGAGGAAGAGGATCTGAACTTTCTTTCCCGGGAATACTGGAGCGTAGACCTGGTTCCCCAGGCGGCGGAATTGTACAAACTACTCAAGCTGGGGAAAAAACTCCTTCCCCGGATAGACAGCCCAACCCTTACCATCGTCAGCGAAAAAGATCGAACCGTTCCGTTACAGGTGGCCGATCTTATTCAATCCACCGTTCAATCCAAAGAAAAAGAAGTTATCGTTCTTAAAGAAAGTCCCCACGTGGTGGTCAACGACTGCGAAAAAGAAAGGGTCGCCGACGCGATTATCCAGTGGTTCACCCAAGGGCCTCGATAGCTCGGGTCCCCTAACGCCGTTGGGAGTATCGATCGGATTGAAAAAAAAACCGAACCACCTCGTCTGCAGGGTTGTTCTCCCTATTATTCTTTTTGCACTACCCCTTTTTTCACAGCCTCTTTTTTCCGTACCCATCCTTACAACCGAAGAAATTCAGGCCCGCATGATTCTGGAAGCCCTGCGGAGGGCCTATCCCGACCGGGTAGAGGGGGTTGAATGGAAGGATGGGGATTGGACTATTCAAATTCGGGGGGATTTTTTTTACTGGGCCCACGGACGGTTGCTTCCGCCTAAGGCACGGGACCGGTGGTCGGATTATCGGCCCTACGTGTTCTATACCTACCCGCAGGAACCCAATAACCCGGCGACCTTTTCTAAAGAAAAAATTGAGGCTCTCCGTAAACAGGGAGATTCGGAATCCCGTCAAAGGGGACTGGACCATCAGCTTTCGTTCCAGGCGGCCCTGTACGGGGGCTCTACCCGGGCGGTCATCGAGGATCATTTAGTCCAGGTATCCCTTTTCGGAAAAAGCGTTTCGGTCCACGAACGGATTCAAAAACCGCTCCAACGAATTAACCAAAGGATCCTTGAACTTTCAAAGACCTCCACTGCCGTAGCGGAATTCCTACGGGGTATAAAGTCCATAGACGGGTATAATTGGCGGGAAATTCGGGGGACCCAACGAAAAAGCTTTCATAGCTGGGGTCTGGCGGTAGATATCTTGCCTAAAAAACTGGAAGGCAAGGCTATCTATTGGGAATGGGAACGGGAACGAAACGAAAACTGGATGATCCTGCCGTTACAAGAACGGTGGACACCCCCCGCCACGGTTATCGAAGCCTTTGAAGCGGAGGGCTTTATCTGGGGGGGCAAGTGGGATCTCTACGACGATATGCACTTCGAATACCGCCCCGAATTGTTTGAAATTCGGAAAATCTTTTCCGCCGTCGGAGGGATAGACCCCCTGCGATCCCTCTGGAGCCGCTAAGGGAGGGCCGCTTTGGGGACGGCACCGCTCCGGGGGACCCCCCCTGGCCGCTCCAGGGGACCGCCCCAGCTGTCCGAAGGGGCCCGCCGAGGAGTTCTACCGGGAAAGGGCCGCCACAGCGGCGCCGAAGAGGGAGGCCTGTTCCACAGGGAATATCTCCACACACCGGGGAGCCTTGGTAGACAGCATCCCGTGCAGGTAGGCTTCTAAGGATCGGCGCATGCCCTTATAGATCATGTAGGTCGTGCCTTCCACCGCAACTCGGACGGGAACGAAGGGATCAAAACCCGCACCGGTCCTTTCCACCGCCGAAGCCACCGCCGCGGCGGCAAACAGAGCGGCCCGTTCGGTTATCATAGAAGTTAAAAACACCAGGGAAGCCAAAGCGTCCCGTTCATCCTTGTCAAAGAGGGACCCGATGGGCCCTGTCCCCGCCAGGGGTTGGTGCAAAAAGGCGTTCAGATCCTTTGTTTCCAGGTGCTTCATCCCCATAAGTTCGTCCGATCGGCTAAAGGTCAGAACCCCGTTGTTTACGGCTTTTTTGAGCATAAAGAGGGTCAGGGGTCCCAAATACGCTCCCGCCATGGTTTTTTCAAAGGTGTACTGCCCGGGATTCTTTAGGGTGGCGTCGAATTCATCGTCCAAACGACCTAGGTACCGGGGGCGGAAACTTCCACTTTCGCACACCACAATTTGGGGGGCCGCGGTGGATTCAAAGCCTATTTTGGGTATCCGGGTCTCCGGGTACGCCACGTTCATACCCGTTCCCAGGATAAAGCCGATTACCGGCCCCCCTTCGATCCCATAGATGTCCGGACCGGTTCGAGTTCCGGCGTCGGTGGGGATTTCCGCCAAACCAGACAACAGAGTAGCCACGGTATCGTTCAAAAGGACAATCCGGGAGGGCACCTTTTTGCCCCGGCGCGTTAAAGCGGAGCGAAGCCCCGCGCCGATCCCCTGCCCGATAACCTCGGGGGCGTCAACTTCCTTACTGAAGGCCAAAAGAATTCCATCCCCCTCCTTGGTCATCTCCATGGGGTAGGAAAAACAAAACCCGATGCCCTCCACGGGATCGCCTTCTTCAAGCACCGGAGCCGCTACATCGGCGATGGCGTCAAAAAACTCGGTGGCGGTCACCCGCCCCTTGGTACCCGGCATGGGAGCCTTCCGGGTACCCTCGGCCACCGCTTGGCCCTTTTCGTTAAAACGGACCCGGGCAACCCGCAAATTGGTTCCCCCCGCGTCTAAAGCGATAACCGACTTACCCGGCGGGACCGCGGTAACGGGGGTCAAATACGAGGGGAGCATGGGCAACGAAGAAGGATCCCCTTGCAAGCCCCGTTCCATTTCTATAACCATATCCTTTACCAGGGTGATGGGGTCGCAAACCCCGTAATGGAACCCGTAGTACCGGGCAAAATCGGCTAAAAAACGGGGATTAAAGGACGTACGCATAGAACCTCCGGAAAAATCATTTTAGATCCTACCCTATTGTTATAGAAGAACGGACTTTATCGCAAGGGCCCTGGGGGATTAAAAATCCCGATAAACCTGGCTATTAGGGGGCTACCCGTTTGCGATCCCGGGGGAAGAGGCTTGCTTCTTTTACGTTCGCAAGCCCCAGGATCTTTTGGGTCAGCCGTTCAAGACCGATAGCGAAGCCCCCGTGGGGAGGACAGCCGTATTTAAAGATGTCCAAGTAGTCCTTGAGGGCCTCCGCGTTAAGCCCAAATTTGGGAAGAACCTCCAAAAGAGCCTGGTAGTTGTTCTGTCTCCGCCCCCCGGTGGTAATTTCCAGGCCCCGAAACAGGGCATCAAAGCTCATGGTATGGGTGGCCGAGGATGGATAGGTGTAAAAGGGGCGATGCCGCCGGGGGAATTCGTTCACAAAGACCAGGTCTATCCCCTTTTCTCGAAGCGCCCAAGCGCACATAAGCCGTTCCACCTCCGGGCTGATCTCAAAAAATGCAGACGTCAGCGAGGTTCCCGGTTTTGCGGATCCATCTTTATCCCGGAGCTCCTGGGCGGCGATCCGGAGCGCCTCGTCGTGTGCCACCGTGGGGGCCTGGGCTACCAGGTCCGGGGAGGGAACGGTGGCGTTCCACAGGGCTAACTCGTCGGCATTTTTCCGCAGTACTTCCTCAAAAATCGACGCCAACAGGCTCTTTTCCAGCTCGATGAGGTCCCGTTCCGAATCGATAAAACCCATCTCCACGTCCAGGGAAACGTATTCGTTCAGGTGTCGGGGGGTATCGTGTTTTTCCGCCCGATACGCCGGGGCGACCTCGAATACCCGCTCCAGGCCCGAAGCGACCAGGGTTTGTTTGTAAAATTGGGGGGATTGGGCTAAAAACACCTTCCGTCCAAAGTAGTCTACCTCAAAGAGCCCCGTGCCCCCCTCGGTCCCGCTTCCGATCAGTTTGCTCGTCTTTATTTCCGTAAAATCCTGGGATCGTAAAAATGCCGAAAGGGCTTCTATAATCGTGGATTGAACCTTAAAAATTGCCCTGATTTTTGGGTTCCGTAGGGACAGGGAACGGTGATCCAAAATAACGTCCAACCCCATTTTGCCCACATCCCCGGAGACCGCGAAGGGCAAGTCCCCATCTGCGGCGGAAAGAACGTCGATATGGGTGGCCCTAACTTCGGCGCCCCCGGGGGCTTTTTCGTTAAGAGCCGCGGTCCCTTGCACCTGGATGACCGATTCCAGAGTAAAATCCACCTTTCCCGGAAGGACCACCTGGACCAGACCAGAGCGGTCCCGTAAAATTACAAAGGAAACAGCCCCCAGTTCCCGGATACGATGCACCCAACCGGCCAGGTCTACCACCGTTTCTGGATTTTCCAAAGCCACCCTATGAATCTGTTTCGCCAAAGTTCTCATCCCATTCCCCCCTATGCTTCATCAACTTTTTGTTCGATTAACCGTTTAAGCGTCGTGGGTTCCCCCTTCCCCTGGGTATGGGCCACCGCCTGACCCACCAGGTACGCTTCCAGACTAGCACGCCGTTTGGTATCCCCGTTTTTCGCGGCCCCTTGGGCGGACTGGAGGACCCCATGGTGCTGTTCACAGACCCGGTCCACCACCGCCCTAAGGTGGGCAGGATCGATGATCATTTCCCAGTCCCGCTCCACCATAATCGTGGCAGGATCCCTATCTTCCGTCACCACCAGTTCCAAAACCTGTTTGGCATTTTTCCCCGAAATTTTACCCCGGGCCACCAAAAGGACCAATTCCGCCAGACGAAGGGGCGTTAACCGAAATTCCGCCAAATCAAAAAGGGAAAGCCCTTGGCGGTTCCAAATCCTTTTAATATCCGAGGTAATCCAGGCAGTAATTCTTTGGGCCCCCTCGTTCCTTTCCAGCCCCCGGCGCTCCGCCTCCGAGACGGCTTGCTCAAAGTAATCGGCCAGGGCCCTTTCTTCGCAGAGGAAATCCGCCTGGGACTCCGTAAGGCCATACCGATCCTTTAGGCGCTGGGCCCGGGCAAAGGGTAGTTCTACCATGGCCGTATCGATGCTCCGCAGATACTCGGGCCTTAGCTCTAAAACCGGCAGATCCGGCTCGGGAAAGAACCGATAGTCGTGGGCGTTTTCCTTGGTCCGCATGGATTCGGTTTGGTCCCGGTTCTCGTTCCAGAGACGGGTCTCCTGTACCACCGTTTTTCCTTCATCCAGGAGTTCGGTTTGCCGTTGTATTTCGTAATCCAAGCCAAGACGGACAAAGCGGGACGAGTTGAGGTTCTTAATTTCCACCTTTTTCCCCAACCCCGCGCCGGGAAGGTTGATGGACACGTTGGCGTCCGCCCGGAGAGAACCCTCCTCCATATTGCCGTCGCAAACCCCCAGGTACCGGACCGTTCGGCGGAGTTGTTGAATAAAAAGCTCCGCCTCCTCCCCCGTTTCCATGTCCGGTTCCGTAACGATCTCCAACAGGGCCATCCCGGCGCGGTTATAGTCCAAAAGGGTCACGTTTCCCGCGTGGATCATTTTACCCGCGTCTTCCTCCAAATGGCACTCCCGAATTCGGATCCTTTTGGTCCGCCCCCCAATGGAAATTTCCATACCGCCGTTGGACCCCAGGGGGGAAGCAAATTGGGAAATTTGATAATTTTTGGGCATATCGGGGTAAAAATACTGTTTCCGTTCGAACCAGGTTCGTTCTGGAATGGTACAGTCCAGAGCTCGGGCTACCAAAAGGCCCATTCGTAGGGCTTCTTGGTTCAAGGAGGGTAACACCCCCGGATGACCGAGGCAGACAGGACAGATATGGGTATTCGGTTCGTCCCCGAAGGCGGCTGGGCAGGCGCAAAAGGCCTTTGTTTTTGTAAGCAGATGGATGTGAACTTCTAGACCGATATAGGATGTATACATATCTTACCCCCAATAGGATTTGAAGAGTGAAGGCCGCTGAATAGGATGGGCCGCTTCGTATTCCTGGGCCAGGTCCAGCAGGAGGCCCTCGGAAAAAGCGGCCCCCACCAACTGGACTCCCACGGGGAGTCCTTCCTCTACACCCACGGGTAACGCCAGGGCCGGAAGCCCCGCCAGGTTCGCGCCGCAGGTGTACAGGTCCGCCGCCTTTTGGGCAAAGGGCGAAAGACCTTCCTCGTCTCGGCCAAAGGCCCGCCGTGGAAAAACGGGCATAAGGATGCAATCGACCCTTCGATGATCCCCAGATTCCCCGGCTTCCGCGTCTTGGAGGGGCCCGACGCCCAAAAGCCGTTCAAAGTCCCTCTGGATGGCCCCACGAATCCGCTGGGCCCGCAGGTAGTACCTATCTTGGAACCCCGAACGGAGGACAAAGGTCCCCAGAAGGATCCTCAGCTGTACTTCCGGGCCAAACCCCTGGGATCTAACCTGGGTGACCAGATCATCGGGATTTTCGGCGTACTCGGGTCTGCGGCCGTAGCGGATGCCGTCGAAGCGGGCCAGATTGGCGCTCGCCTCGGCGGTGGCGATGGTATAGTAGGCAGGAACCCCGTAGCGCAGGGTCGGCACATCCACCTCCACCAGCTCATGGCCCAGGGCCCGCAGTTCATCCTGGGTCCGACGAAAGGCCCGGTCCACCTCCGGTTCCAGGGTCGCGGACCGCAGGATCGTTTGGTTGGACTGGGCCACGGCGTGGGCCACCGCCCGTTCTACCGCTTCCGGGGAAAGCACCCCGATCCGTCTCCGAGGGGTGGAACTAAAATCCCCAGCGGTCAGGGATGGCGCCCAGGGGGGTACGGATCGGGAGGTTTGATCCATCGGATCGGGCCCCCGGATCACCGCGAAAACGTCCCGGGCCCGGGAGACCGTATCGGCAAGTACGCCAATGGTCTCCAGGCTGGACGCGTAGGCCACCAAGCCGTACCGGGAAACGGCGCCGTAGGTGGGCTTTAAACCCACCACGCCGCAAAACATCGCCGGTTGCCGAACCGAACCGCCCGTATCGGTCCCCAGGGCGAAGGGGACGAGCCCTGCGGCCACCGCCGCGGCCGACCCGCCGGAGGACCCCCCCGGGACCCGGTGAAGATCCCAGGGGTTGTTGGTTACTTTTATCGCCGAAGTATCACAGGATGACCCCATGCCAAACTCGTCCAGGTTTGTCTTACCGATGGGGACCGCCCCCGCGTCTATCAACCGCTGTACCGCCGTGGCGGTGTAGGAGGGCCGAAACTGGGACAGTAGCGCGGAGCCGCAGGTCAGGCCAAAGCCCTGGACCGCGATATTATCCTTGACGGCGAAAGGAAGGGCCTCCATAGGGGATGATGTAGCGGTAGTTCCACCCTTCTGGCCAGGAAGCGAAGGGCCTTGGAAAGCGGAAGGCCAGTGGTAATCGATAAAGGCGCCAATTTTAGATTCCCACGATTCAAAATAGGCAGAAAATTCGGACATACTATTCCTCCTTGGGGCGTAGAAGCTTCGAGAAAACCCTAGCAGTTTGTAATCAATAAAAGATTACAGAACGTTCGGTACGACGATGAAACGACCGTTCACATCGGGGGCCGAATTCAACAGGGAATTCTGAAGCGTAAAATTGGTTGCGGGGTTGTTCGAGTTAGGATTATTCAGATTAGAATTGGCTTTAGAATTAGGGTTATTATTGGAAGGATTATTATGAGCGGTATTATTTTCTGATATTTGGTTGTTCACCACATCGGACCGTAAGGCCTGGGGCCCCATACAATAACCGACAACCGAGGTGGAAACGGTAGGCTCCCGGAGAGCCCCGTCTTCGTCCGCCGCCATCATGGCGGCAAAATAATCGAGCATTTGCTCGAAGGCCGGAAGGGCGGCCCCGAGAGAAGCCTCATCCAAATCGATGTGGGCTAAACGGGCCGTCACTTTTAAATCGTCTACTAACATGGGTTCACCATCGCATACTCTTTTATGCAATGTCAAGTATATTTATACAAATAATGCCGATTTTTATAGTATTGAGTCCATTCTAAAAACATCGATTTTTAGAGTGATTCCGCCGAAATCGCAATTCCTGCAAAGAATTGTTTACTACCCTTCTAAAAACAATTGGTTTTTAGAGGGGTATTTTTATTGCATAAATATTCTTTGCAAAAGCATGAAAGACCCCGTTCCCCCCAGAATGCTCAGCAGGGGATTTCGTTTCCAAAGATGAAAACCCACCGTAATAAGGCCGGCGATTAGGGCACTCAACCCCTCTTTCCCCCCGGTTTTAAAAGAACTGGCCACCGACGACACCGCCAGGACCGTCATAGCCACGGGCGGAGCCACCTGTTCCACAAAAAGTATCCAGGGCCGCCGGGTATCCGATCCATCCTTGCCAAAAAGGAGGAACGGCAGGGCCCGGCACGCGAAAATAACCGAACCCATAAGGAACGTATACAACAAAGCTTGGGAAGTAGTTAACACGGATAACCCCCTTGAGATGATCGAATCCATTGAGTCCTCTCTAAAAACCAATTGTTTTTAGAGAGGACTTAAGCAATTCCTTACAGGAATTGCGATTTCAGCGGAACAATTGTAAAAACATCAGTTTTTAGCGGAAGCCCCTGATTTCCCGGGCATTACGCCCAGGGCTATCAACGAAACACCCAGGGCGGCCAACAAAGCGTAGCGGGAAGGGAGTATCCAGGTCGCCGCCACGGATACGAAGGCGGCCACAAGGAAGGGACTTATACGTTTTAAACGGAACATCTGTTCTATCATCAAAATAATAAAAAGGGCCGTTAAGGCGTAAGCGAGGCCCTCTATTTTAAAAGGAAGTAGAGACCCGGCTACCGCGCCGATGGTGGCCCCGGAGGTCCAGTATAATTGATTCAGGCTGGAAACCCGGAGCATAAAAGTCTCCCTCTCCTTTTCTTCCTCCCCGTTTTCCACGGGACCCAGGGACGATAGGAGGGCAAAGGTCTCGTCGGTCAGTGAAAACACCAGGTAAACTTTTTTCCAGCCCCGACCGGTAAACCGCTGAAGCATGGCCGTCCCGTAGGCCAAATGCCGGGCGTTCACCGCCAGGGTGATCAAAACAGCTTCCCATAGGGTAGCCCCCGCGGTAAATAAACCCACGGCAATAAACTGGGCCGCCCCCGCGTACATAAAAAGGCTCATCAACGTCGCTAGGGGCCACGGATACCCAGCGGAGGCTAACAACAACCCAAAGGCTATACCCAGGGGAACATACCCCAATAAAACGGGAATTGAGTAGGAAAACGCGCTTTTCGTTGGATGCATCAAAATACCCCCCGCACCCCAGATTACTATGGAGCGTCCCCAATGGGAAGGTCTAGGAACCGGCGGGACTGGGGGGGATTGGTATATTGGTGGATTTTAGAAGTCCCCTCCGGTCAAAGGGATAACAAGTTCATAATTGAGGCTGTCTGATACCTAACCGAGTTATCGGACAGCCTCAATACCCTTTCTACAAAAGGTGAGATTTTTGAGTTTTTTTTCTTGCGTTCTCTTAGAAGTCATGGTACTATATTTGTAACCGGTTACAGTAACCGGTTACAACCTTTAAAGGAGGCACGGGATGAAAAAATTACTACTAGCTCTGTTAGTAGGCGGTTTAATGGTTTCTTTCAGTTTTGCTGGCGGAAAAACTGAGGAAAAGGGAAAGGCTGGGTTTAAGTTAGCTGCAATTTATCAAACCTCTATCGAAGAACCCTGGGACGGCGCTATCCACGAGGCGTGTTTAAAAGTTTCAAAAGAACTGGGAATTACCTATGAATTCGCCGAGGGTGTCGCGTCGGCGGATTACGAAAAAGTAGTACGGGAATACGCGTCCCGGGGCTTCGATTTTATCATCGGGGATGCGTTCCTCGCCGGGGAAGAACCTTCCCGAAGGGTAGCCAAGGATTATCCGAAAATCGCGTTTGCCTTTGGGTCCGAACTAAAACCCCAGGAACCGAATTATTCGGTTTTTGATAACTGGATCCACGAGCCCGCCTACCTTAGCGGCATTATCGCGGGGACCATGACCAAGACCAACGTGCTCGGGGTGGTTGCCGCGATCCCGATTCCCGAAGTTAACCGGCTTGTAAACGCCTTTAAAGCGGGGGCCCTATCGGTCAATCCTAAGGTCCGTGTAAAGGTATCCTTTATCGGCAGTTGGTTTGACCCGGCAAAGGCAAAGGAAGCCACGGTCGCTATGATAGAAAACAAGGCGGATTATATCTTTGCTGAACGGTTTGGTGTTTTTGAGGCGGCCAAGGAGGCGAAGGTATTCGCCTTTGGAAACATGACCGATCAAAATTCCCTGGCTCCCGATGTGGTAGTAACCAGTTGTGTTTGGGATATGTATCCCCTTATCAAAAATAGCATTCAAATGATTCAGGCGGGAACGTGGAAAGCCCAGGATCTGAAGAATCTTTCTATGATGGCCGCGGGGGGATCCCGTTTAGCGCCCTACCATTCCTTTGAATCCAAACTGCCTGCGGACTTAAAGGCAAAAATTGAAGATCTAACCCAAAAAATAAAAGCGGGAACCTTTACCGTTCCGGTTAACGAAGCGCAACCCGTTTCCGACCTATAATTTAGGCGGTCCCGTAACGTAAGACCTTACGGGACCGTTTCTTTACTGTCCCATTTTCGTTGGATTTTAGCGGTTTTATCGGAGGTCGTTAATTGACCATTGGCAGGGGCCCCAGGAGGATACCATATTGGAACGACAACCCTTAGTGGAAATGAAAAACATCACCAAACGTTTTGTGGACGTTATTGCCAGTAATCATGTCAGTTTAACCTTATATCCCAATGAAATTATTGCCCTTCTTGGGGAAAATGGCGCCGGTAAAACGACGTTGATGAATATTCTTTTTGGCTATTATCAGTATGACGAGGGTGAAATATACGTACATGGAAAAAAAGTTGCCTTTAAAACCCCAAAGGACGCCATACAAAACCATCTAGCCATGATTCATCAGCACTTTACCCTTGTGCCAACCCAAACGGTCTTAGAAAACGTAATTATCGGCATGGAAGGCGGCTTCTTCCTGGACCTAAAAAAAGCCGCTGATCGATTGTTGGGTATTGAAAAAAATTTCGGGCTTTTTCTTCCTCCAGAAAAAATCGTCGCCGATCTTTCTATTGGGGAAAAGCAAAAGTTAGAGATTTTAAAGGCCCTGTACCGGGACGCGGAAATACTCATTATGGATGAGCCAACCGCCGTGTTATCGCCCACAGAAACGTCAGAATTGTTTACTACCCTAAAAAATTTAGTCCGTAATGGAAAATCTATAATTTTTATTTCCCATAAACTGAATGAAATCATGAGCATTTCGGATCGGGTGTATGTCCTACGAAACGGAACGAATGTGGCAGAGCGCGTTACGTCGAACACCACCATACCCGAATTGGCTACCCTTATGGTCGGAAGAGAATTGTTGGAACAGCTGGATAGGGGAACCAAAACATCGGGGGAGCCAACTTTTGTAATAGAAAATCTTACGGTAAAAAATAAACTGGGGCTTCTGGCCATAGGATCCTTCAATCTGTCTATTAAGAGCGGAGAGATCCTTGGTATTGCGGGGGTCTCTGGAAATGGCCAAACAGAATTATCGGAAGCTCTTTTCGGTCTTGTCCCCGTTGAAAGTGGAACAATTACCATAGGGGATAAAAAAATGGTTCCGGGGAACCCCAGCGATTCTATCGCCGTTGGGATGGCTCGAATTCCAGAAGATCGAATTGCCACGGGCCTATTTATGGACCTTTCGATCGTCGACAATATGGCTCTTCGGGATCATAAACACAAACCCTTTTGCAATTTTGGTCTAGTGAATAAAAAAGCCCTGCGATCATTTACCGCTGAAAAAATTACCCAATATCAAATTAAAACCGATGGCATGGACGCGCCGGCTAAAAGTCTTTCGGGGGGTAATCTTCAAAAAATAATATTGGCCAGAGAACTCGCGGGAAACCCAAGGGCGATTGTGGCCTGCCAGCCCACACGGGGCCTGGATGTGGGAGCCATGGAGTACGTCCATCAAATGCTGTTAAAAGAGCGGGAGGCAGGCGCGGCGGTGCTTTTAATCTCCGACGACCTGGATGAAATCTATCTGATAAGCGATCGAATCGCCGTAATGTACGAAGGAAGACTAATGGGTATATTGGACGCCGACAAGGCGGATCGTGAAACCATCGGCCTATGGATGAGCGGGGTTTCAAAATGATCAGCATGAATTTAGTAAAGCGGGAGCCCCTGCCCCCATGGGTGAAAATAATAATTCCTTTTTCCGCTATTATAGTCAGTCTTTTTATTGCGGCCATTCCAATTCTTATCGCGGGGGGTAATTTATGGAAGGCCTATGGCAGTTTATTCTTTGGGGCCCTGGGAAATCGATTTAACCTTTTGGAAACCTTCGTTAAAGCTAGCCCCCTCATTTTAACAGGCTTAGCCGTTGGGTTCGCGTTCCGCTCAAAATTTTGGAATATCGGAGCGGAAGGTCAGCTCTATGCGGGAGCCATTATGGCCACCATTGTGGGGGTATACGGAACAGGAATCAGTGGGCCCCTAAAAATTATAATTATTATTCTCCTTGCCTTTATTGCGGGAGGATTCTGGGCGGCCATACCGGCGTTTTTAAAAACAAAATTAAAAGTTGATGATGTGGTTACCACCTTGCTTTTAAATTATGTAATGCTCCATTTGGTAGGGGCTTTACTGTTCGGACCCCTGCAACAACCCGGATCGTCTTGGCCTCGATCGCCCCAGATCGCCAAGGACGCGTTTTATCCCATTTTAATACCTAACTCCCGTTTCCATCTTGGTATCCTCATTTCATTTATCGCGGTTCTAGTCGTTTGGTTTATAAATACAAAAACCCTTTTGGGATACCAATCCAAATGTGTGGGGGTAAATATACAAGCGGCAAAATACGGCGGCATACATACGGGTAAGGTAATTCTACTTACGGCGTTGATTTCCGGTGGCCTTGCGGGATTAGCCGGAGCTGGGGAAGTCTGCGCAATCCAGTACAACTTAATCATGGACCTTTCTTCGGGGTACGGGTATACAGGAGTTGTTATTGCCATGTTAGGGAATCTACATCCCCTAGGAATCTTGCTTTCCGCATTCTTTTTCAGCGTCATCGAAGTGGGATCCCAAACGATGAGTCGTATGTCGGGGGTTCCCGTGTATATTACCGGGGTAATCGAGGGAACATCCCTTATGGTTATGCTTGTATTCCTCCTTTTCATCGAATATAGGATTAAATGGAGCAAATCATGATCCAAGAAATTTTTAGTATAAGCTTCCTTACGGGCTTATTAGCGGCGACGTTTCGAATGTCTACCCCAATTATTCTAGCAACCCTAGGAGAAATAATAATTGAACGATCGGGAGTTTTAAATTTAGGGATCGAAGGAACCATGCTTTTTGGGGCGGCTATAGGTTTCCTTGTAACCCTTGGTACGGGCAATCTTTGGTTGGGAGTTACCATGGCGGCTATCGCGGGGATGGTACTCTCGCTGTTAATGATTCTTTTAGCAGTCTACTTAGGCGTAAGTCAACACGTCGCGGGACTCGGAATAACCGTGTTTGCCAGCGGTCTGTCCATGTTTATCTATCGAATTGTGGTGGGTTCCCCGACGGTACCACCCACGATCAAACCCTTTGTTCCAATTCCCATTCCCCTGCTTTCTCAAATTCCCCTTATAGGACCCAGTTTTTTTAATCAGCACGCATTAACGTACCTATCCTGGATTCTTATCCCCGTCGTGTCGATATTTCTTTTTAAAACCCGTTCGGGTCTCCGACTGAGAACCGTAGGACAAAACCCCTTCGCGGCGGATACGGTAGGAGTAAACGTCAACCTGGTTCGTTCCCTCAGCCTTCTGGTCGGTGGAGCCCTTTTTGGCATAGCCGGCTCTTTCATGACCCTGGCGCATCAAAATATGTTTTTAAAAGACGTTATTGATGGACGAGGTTGGGTAGCCATAGCCATGACTATCTTTGGAAATTGGAATCCCCTATCTGGAGCCCTGGGTTCTTTACTCTTTGGATTCCTCGACGCGTTTCAGCTGAGGCTCCAGTCGATGGGGATGAAGTTACCCTTCCACGTATTCCTTATGCTCCCCTACCTCATCACCATTCTTGCCCTTATTAGTGTTTCCCGTAATGCCACGGTTCCCGCGGGATTATTGCGTCCCTATCGTAGAGAAGAAAAAGGAGGTTGAACATGGGTACCCTAGATTTAATCGTTAGGAATTGCAAACTGAGGAATAAAAACGGTCTGTGGGATGTGGGCATCCAAAACGGCCGTTTTGTGGAAATCAAAGAAAAAATACCCCAAGGGGGCACCCGGGAAATTGACGCCGCTGGGAATTTGGTTACCCCACCAATCCACGACCCCCATATACATTTAGACGCGGTGCTTAGCGTAGGGGATCCCCGGTATAATAATTCGGGAACCCTTTTAGAGGGCATACAAATTTGGGGAGAACGTAAAAAGTATTTGACAAAGGATATGATAAAAAAGAACGCCATAGAAGCGATAAAATGGGAAGTTGCCCAGGGGGTTCAAACGATCCGTACCCACGCGGATACCACGGAACCCAATCTAATTACCGTAGAAGCCCTGGTCGAAGTTCGAGAAGAGGTTAAGGATTTAGCGGATATTCAAATTGTCGCTTTTCCCCAGGATGGAATATACACCTCTACCCAAGGGGAATCGCAAATGCGCCGGGCTATTGCGATGGGGGCCGATGTGATCGGGGGGATTCCCCACAATGAATTCACCCGGGAAGATGGAGTACGGGATGTGGAGTTCGCCTTCAATTTAGCCGAAGAAACGGGGTGCCTCATCGATATTCACGTGGACGAAACGGGGGACGATCAATCTCGATTTATAGAGGTCATGGCGAGCGAAGCGATTAAACGAAATATGGGAGATAGGGTCTGCGCAAGCCACGCCACGGCTATGCATAATTATAACAACGACTACGCGTTTAAGCTTATCGGTATTATTGCTCGATCGAACATGCACATTATAACCAACCCCTTCGATAATTCGGTGCTTCAAAATAGAACCGATGGATACCCCCGAAGAAGGGGCCATACCCGGGTGGATGAGCTTATACAACGGGGTGTGAATGTATGTATCGGCCACGATTCTATTATGGATCCCTGGTATCCCATGGGTAAGGGTAGTCTGTTACAGGGGGCCAATTTGCTCATGCATACAGCCCACCTAAGCGGGTACAATCAAATTCCAAAATTATTTGACATGGTTACCGACAATTCAGCCAAGGCCCTTAACCTATCGGACGGGAATGAGATTCGGGAAGGAAAATTGGCGAATTTTATTGTTTTAGACGCCCAGGGAGAAATGGACGCCATCCGTCTGGAATCGGAATGTCTTTACGTATTCAGAAAGGGTATCCCGATAGTGGAAACCACTCCAGCAAAAAGGATTCTGTCCCAAAACGGCAAAAAGGAAATGATAGACTTTAAAATAAAGAGTCCCCTCTAAAAACTAATTGTTTTTAGAGGGGACATAAGCAATTCCTTACAGGAATTGCGATTTCAGTGGATCAATTCTAAAAAATGATGTTTTTAGAATTGTCTCAATGTAATAATAGTACCATGGGGTTCCCGCAAAAGGCTGTGGCCTTTGCAGGAACCTCTGGCAGTCTTTCTAAAGGTAGGAACTGATGGCGACTATACGAGAGGTCGCGAAAATCGCTGGTGTTTCTATCGCCAGCGTCTCCCGGGTGCTGAATCATCCTGAAACGGTTTCCCCTGAAAAGCGAACAACGATAGAACGGGTTATGAACGATTTGGGCTTTTCTCCCAATGGTTCTGCCCGAAGTTTAGCCTTAAATAAAACTTCCACAATAGCCCTCATTGTTCCCAATATTTTAAATCCCATTTATCCAGAAATAGCCAAGGGGGTTGAAGATATAATATATCGGAGGGGTTATAACCTTCTTTTTTGTAATACCGATTTAGACCCCCAAAAGGAAAAAAATTATTTAGACACCTTCCTGGGTCGCCGGGTAGACGGATTGATTCTGGTTGGCGGGTTTGTCTTTTCCGAAGATATCTATAAAATTCAAAATCAAAAAATCCCTCTGGTACTCATAGGTCGTAAAATTCCAGAAATTCAAGAAAATTCCGTGTACGTGGACTTTGAATTAGGCGGATATTTAGCGACAAAACATCTTTTAGACTTGGGCCATCCGAACGTGGCCTTTATAGCGGGGCCGGAACGGGAAGCCATGGATAGGGATAAGCAGATGGGGTACCGGCGGGCTCTTAAAGAAAAAAACATTCCCCCCAGGGATGACTATGTCGTACAAGGAAATGGAGAAATCGAAGGTGGATATCTTTGCGCAAAAACACTCATGAGAAATCGAAATCCCCCCCGTGCAATTTTCGCGGCTAACGACCTCATGGCCATTGGCGCCCTGGACGCGATAAAAGATTTATCCCTGCGAATCCCCGAACAAGTAGCTATTGTGGGTTTTGATAATATCAAAATGTCAGCCCTCGTGGATCCAAAATTAACGACCGTTTCCTATCCAGCCTACAGGATGGGAGCCCTAGCGGCCCGCTTGCTTTTTGATACCATAGATTCAAAGAATATCGATGGAAAACCCCGGGAGATTCATCTACAGGTGGAATTAAAAATCCGAAAATCCTGCGGTCACACGGGCAGGGTTCAGGAAATTTTTAGTTAAGGAGAAGGCCATGGATCTATCGGTCAATTATGTAGGATTACATTTAAAAAACCCCCTCATCGCGGCCGCTGGACCCTTAACAAGGGATGGAAAAACCATGCTACGGGCCCTAGAAGCGGGCTTTGGGGCGGTAGTCACCGAGACGATTGTAAACGAGGTTCGCCAAAATATACGTCCCCGCCTTGCCAAGGGTCCCTATGGCTTAGGGAATGTGGGCCTCTACAGCGATTTCACCTTGGAAGAATGGCAAAAGGAAATTGCCATCGTACGGGAAGCCGGAGGTATCGTAATCGCGAATATTTTGGCCCACACCCCCTCGGAAATGGCGTATATAGCCAAGGTCGTTGAAAAATACGGGGCCAACGCTATCGAACTGGGGGTCGCGGCTCCCCACGGAGAAGGAATAGAAGGCCTTTATTCCAATCCCGAACGGTTATACGGGTTGGCCATGGCCGCAGTAGACGCGGTTTCGATTCCGGTTACCGTAAAAATGTCCCCCAACGTGAGTAACCTATCCGTCTTAGCTCAAGCGGTCAAAAAAGCCGGTGTAGCGGGCATTAGCGCCATCGATACGGTCAGGTCCATCATTGGGGTGGATATCGAAAGAAGGCGTACCTATTTACCCACCTACGGGGGATATTCGGGTCCCGCCATTAAACCTATTGCCCTTGCGGCGGTAGCCACCATTGCCCAGTCGGTGGATCTGGATATCAGCGGCATCGGAGGAATCGAAAATTACCGGGATGTGGTAGAATACATCCTGCTCGGGGCTTCGACTACCCAAATTCTTAGCGCTTTGGTTCTACAGGGGTACACCATTGTGGGATCAATTTTAAAGGATCTACAACAATGGATGTCTCTACAGGGGGTGGAAAACCTGCATCAAATCCAGGGGAGTGCCCTTTCCTCTCTCCATTCCTTTGAGGAGCTTCATCTAGAACCCTATATAGCTTCCCTAGAACAGGATTGTAGGCGACCACAGTGTCAAATCTGTATCCAAGGCTGTATGTACGATGCCATAGACAGGGTAGAAAATCATATAAAGATTGATCAAGATACCTGTACCGGATGCGGTCTCTGTAGCAGTCTTTGTCCGGACCATTGCTTTTCCATCGGTTGGAAAACCTAACAAACGGGTGTATAATGGGTCTATGGACTTTACCATCAATACGGACGAACGGCGCTACCTGTTGGCCCTGGCGAGGGAAAGTATTTCGGCCCGTTTGGACGGCCGCAGGGTTCGCATGGAGTATCCCCCGGAATTAAAGGAGAGGGTCAGCTCGGGAAAATCGGCCCTCGGCGTTCCCTGCGGGGCCTTTGTGACCCTCACCATAGGTTCGGCGCTCCGGGGCTGTATTGGAAGGATGGTGGGAATAAAATCTCTGGAAGAAACGGTACGAGAAATGGCTACCGCGGCGGCCTTTGAGGACCCCCGCTTCCCACCCCTAGAAGCCCACGAACTTTCCCGCTGTACCATTGAAATTTCCGCCCTATCCCCCATGGAAAAATGTCCCGATCCTCGATCGGTCGTGGTGGGAACCCACGGGCTCTACCTAAGCTACCATGGACGGTCGGGGGTACTGCTCCCCCAGGTCCCGGTGGAACAGGGCTGGGACCTGGACGAGTATTTAGACTACATCTGTCGTAAAGCGGGGGTTCCTCCCGGTTCGTACAACCAAAAGGACGCGGAGTTGTACACCTTTACAGCCACCGTCTTCTCCGAAGAGGATACGGCGTAGCCGATGGGTGTCCGGTCTTATGGTACCCATGGACCAATTCCAAACTGTTCAGGTGTCCTCGCAGGTGAATTGACCGACGATAGCCGAAAGACCTTGACTTTCGGCTTTGTTTTGGGCGGCCACGGCTTCTATATCCTGAGCAAAATGGACGATAGAATCGGTGTTCCCGGTGACAACATCCAATTTTTGGATCAATAGCTGACCAGATTCGTTTAAGCGGTTCGTTTCATTCAAAATAAGGGTGGCTCCTGAGCTCATTTCTTTGGAACCATCCCGCACTTCCATGGTAATCTGTTGCATTTGGGTAAGGGACTCCAATACCTGCTGGTTCCCCTCGTTTTGTTCTTGCATGGCGTGTTGAATTTCCGAAACTAGGTTTTCCACCCGGTGGACCAGGCTTTCTATGTTGCCAAAGGCGCTGGCGGCGTCCACAGAGGTATCCACCACCAGGTCGATGGTATCTTTAATCTGTTTTAAATTAACGGCTATTTCTTTGGATTGTTCAGATGCGTTTTCGGCCAATTTTCGAATCTCCTCGGCCACAACCGTAAAACCCCGGCCTGCGTCTCCGGCGTGGGCCGCTTCTATAGCGGCGTTCATGGCCAATAGGTTGGTTTGGCTGGCTATAGATTGGATGATGGAGTTGGCTTCGATTAAATGGTCTGAAAAAGTTTGGGCCGCCTGGGAACTTTGGGAAACCTTGTCTAATTTTTCCCGACCCACCCGAGCCGCGTCCACCAGCAGGCTGAACTGCTCCGAGGCGGTGGTCAAGTTGTTGGATACGGATCGGATATTCCCTACCATTTCCTCTATCGACGCGGAGGACTCGGTAACATTGGTGGCCTGGAGTTCAATGCGCTCTGTAAGGGATTCGATATTTCGAACGATCTGTTCCACCGCCGAAGAGGTTCCGCTGATACTTCCGGTCTGATTTTCCAGCATCCCGTGCATTTCTCCGATGCTCCGGTGTATTTCTTCGGTGGAAGCGCGGAGTTGGTCCGCATTTTCCTTGAGTTTTTCACCTAAGCTCAGAACATTATGGGCTGCCACTAGGGA
>Ga0078972_1006138_pt1 | contig 29107 bp, 25 predicted proteins | sample YelNatPaOPGAMG01_FD_67568 | JGI IMG/M metagenome (GOLD analysis project Ga0078972, IMG submission 67568) | Hot spring thermophilic microbial communities from Obsidian Pool, Yellowstone National Park, USA - OP-RAMG-01 (SPADES assembly) (version 2) | ecosystem: Environmental > Aquatic > Thermal... | reverse complement strand
CTCCTTATGATATCTGCGAACATGGTCCAGGGTCAATCGGCCTTCCTTATACCCCTCCTTGACGTATTGAGCTGCGTTGATCCCGGCGATCCGGCCAAACACACAGACATCCAAAAGGGAATTTCCCATGAGGCGGTTCTCGCCGTGGACGCCTCCGGAAACCTCTCCCGCCGAGTAAAGCCCTGGGATGGAAGTCTCGCACTTGCTGTTATATTCCAAACCGCCGTTCTGATAATGAAGCGTCGGGTAGACAAGCATCGGCTCCTTGGAGATGTCGATCCCAAACCGTTTGAGAAGAATATACTTTCCGGGAAACTCCCTTCGCACCGTCCCTTCCCCCCATAGAAGGTCGATAAGAGGTGAATCAAGCCAGACACCCACCTTGCCCGACGGCGTGGGAACCCCTTTCCCCACGAGAACACATTCCCGGATGAAACAGGAGGACTCCACATCCCGCGGCTCTCTCTCGTTCACGAACTGTTCGCCGTCGATGTTCAATACGTTTGCACCCGCTCCTCTGAACTTCTCCGTGATCAGGATCCCTTCGGCCTGTTCGGGGAAGATAATCCCCGTCGGGTGATACTGATAGGTATGAAGGAAACAGACCTTGACACCAGCCCGGTAGCCCAGCACCACTCCGTCTCCCGTGGCGCCGTAATGGTTGGTTGTGACGTAACCCTGATAGTGGAGCCTCCCGGACCCTCCTGTGGCGAGAATGACTGCCTTGGCCTTCACCACAGCGTACTCCTCTGTCTCAAGGTTGTAGAGAACAGCCCCTGCGCAGTGACCGTGCTCGTTCAGGATCAACTCGACGGCGGGCATGAACTCGAGTACCTTGATGTCGGGCCGATTCCGGGCCTCATCCCTCAGGGTTCGCATAATCTCGGCGCCCGTGATGTCGGCTGCGTAAAACATCCTTTTCCGGCAGGTACCGCCTCCGTGAAGGGACTTCATCGTCCCGTCTTCAAACTTGGTAAACATACAACCCAGGCTTTCGAGCCAGGCAAGCGTTTTGGGAGCATCGAGAACCAACGTTCGGACCAACTCCGGCACGTTCTTAAAGTGGCCTCCTCCCATGACATCGAGATAGTGGTAATAGGGCGAGTCCTTCGTTCCTTTGGCGGCTGCCTGAATCCCCCCTTCGGCCATCATCGTATTGGCGTCGCCATGGCGGAGTTTCGTGGCCATGAGCACCCGGACCCCACGCTCCTGGGCCATCAGGGCGGCTGCCGTTCCAGCGCCTCCACCTCCGATGATGAGGACGTCGGTCTCATAGGCGACATTCGTCAAATCGATCGAATCGGGAGAGACACGACTTCTTGCCTCCAGAAGGTCCACCATCTCAGGCTGGATGGCATAGCCTTTGTTGGGTCCTACCCGAAGCTCCCGCCTTGAACCCGCTTTGTAATCGGGATGAAACTGTTCGAGGCGCTCCTGTCTTTCCTTCAGGGAAAGCATCGGGAACTCCTCGCCCCGCTTCTTCCTCTCAAGGCGTGTCGGCCGTGTCGCCTCCACCCGCTTAATCAACTGCTTCAAATCTTCTGTGTAGGGCATAAAACCTCCAAACGTCTCAGGGCTCAGAACAGAGGGCTGACCCGAAAAGTCTCCTCGAAACCCTCTTTGCCTTCGGCCTCCAACCTCGTGCCTTCGGCATCTTCTTTCTGCTTCAGAGTCACAGGTATGTTTTGTCCTTGGGGGTCCAATCCTCTCCGGCCTGCTCCGGTTCGGTCTCTCTCGAGGTATAAAGTCGTTTCAGGGTCTCTTCATCGGTGCTCATGAGCTCTTCGAGCATCTTATCGTAGCGGCCTTCCTCGATCCGTTTGACCATGGACGCCAGATGCTCTGCTTTGGGAGCGATGTATTTCCCGTAGAGGCGTCTTCCCAAAATGGCGATGTTATACTGGCAGAGCTCGGCTGGACACCGGGAGGTGCACAGACCACACATCACACAGTCAAAGGAGAGCTCGGCCAGTTTTGCGATGTCTCCTCTCATGGCAGCAGCGATATAATCCATCACCTGAATGTCCATGGGACAGGACTTCGTACAGGTGTTGCATTGGAGACATCGCAGAAGCTCCGGATAGGCTTTAACAAGGGTTTCAAGGGTGGGTTTCACCTTCTCCAGGTCGTAAACGCTCTTCGTCGCCGGGAAAAAAGGAATCTGGGCCAAGTACATATAAGGCTGAACCAGGGTTTGACAAGCCAGTCCGACCTCAATCTTGTAGCTTCCCGGAAAGCGGTAAACCGTCCCACAGGCTCCGCAGATCCCACCCCTACACCCGCACCCGCGGATGAGCTGATATCCGGCGTACTCCATCGCCTTTTGAATCGTGAGAGACGAAGGCACGTCATATCGCTTTCCCATGATGAAGATGGGAACAAGGTCCTGTCTCTCTTTCTGTTGGCCTTCCATAAAAACCTCCTCGATCTCCACAGCCTCCGGCCGAATTTTATGGAATGAGCTCGAATCCGTCATTCGTCACCGCGAACAAAGTGAAGCATACTCATCGGATTGCCACGTCGCTTCGCTCCTCGCAATGACTCCCTTTAAATTTTGCCTGCTACAGCCGATTTCCTTCCGTTAACGACGGGCGCTCATCGACCTTCTTCTTACAGAGCTCCCGATTCAAGCTTCAACTCGTCCTCCCGGAAGGTCGCCACAGGCGGCGCCTCATCCACCTTACGACCCGGGACATATTGAAACATCTTCTGAACCTTTTCGCCCACACTTCGGAAAAGGGTCGCTACGGGCAACCGGCTCGGACAGGCGCTCTCGCACAGACCGCATCCAATGCACGAGGTGACCATGTGGGAGAGACGGATCAGATGGAACATGAGCGTATCCGTTGGCATCCGGATAGCGCCCTTTCGATCAGCCCACCTCAGGAACTGATCCCCCTCGTGCTCGAAAACGGAGGTTCGAAAGACGCACTCTTTGCAATAGCAGATCGGGCAGGCCACCATGCAATTGTGGCATCGAACACAGGTTGAAAACCGATCGAGAAAGGACCGAAGATCCTTGGTCACTTCCTTGAACTCTGCAAAGGCCTCGTCCCGCTTCTTTGTCCTTGCGGCAATAACCTTGTTGACCACTTCGCTTCGCTTGGCCGGCTCTTCCGCGGAAAAAGAGAGAATCCCTTTCTCTTCGATCTCCCCATGCAATCGATCTCCGACCTCGATGCCTATCTTTTCATCGGCCTTATAACCAAAGAGTTTGAGGTAGATGTCCGCTTCGACCACCGGGTACTCACACATCTGGCAGGCCGTTCTGAAGTGATATCCTGCCGGTGGGTTGACCTCACCGTTTTCCATCCCCTCTCGAAGGACTCGCTCAAGGCCCTCTCCCCCCACTGCCTCCTCACTCATCTTGGCATAATCCAGGACCTCGAACGTACCGGGACAGTCAACGCTCATCAGGTAGAGGTTTTCCTGTTTCACCTGAAGAAATTTGACAAGCTCCACCACGGCTCGAACCTCGCAGGGTTTCAGAACAGCCAAAACCTTCTGCCCCAGCCCTTTAAACGTTAGGTGGGATACCACCCGTGCCGACTGAACCGGCATCGTCGGAGCAAGAACAGAGGTTCCGGACAGCTTTTCAGGGTCCCGTATCAGCGATTGAACATAACTGTTGCCGGGAGGAGCGGCCTTGGGAATAAGGATCGCGTCCACGACTTTCTTCTCCAAGAGTCTCTTCAGCAATCCCCTCAGGGCCTCCTCCATCTTCCCATCCGTTATTTCAAGGACCGCCTGCTTCGCCATGTCGGGTCGTTCTCCTTTCGTAAAATAAAGGGGGATGACATTCCAAAACCTTCTCCCCCTAAGCGTCCCAGAGTTGCCTCATGGGGTTGGGCCCCATCTTCCGGAGTTCATCCACCATACGGGTCACGGTATCGGCAAAGAGCTTCCCCTCGCTCGCGCTGATCCAACGCAGCCAGATCCGTTCGTCGCTAAACCCCATCTCCTTCAAGATCCCTTTCAGAATGGCCACTCGCCTTCGGGCCTTGTAATTCCCGGTCTGGTAGTGGCAGTCCCCGGGGTGACAGCCTCCGATCAGGACCCCGTCCGCCCCATCCATGAGGGCCTTCAGCACATAGATCGTGTCTACGGATCCCGAACACATGAGATGGACAATTCGGATGTTGGGTGGATACTGTTGCCGGGTGGTTCCGGCAAGGTCCGCTCCGGTGTACGTACACCAGTGGCACAGAAAGGCAATGATTCTCGGTTCAAAGTCTGCCATAGTTCCCTCCGTCCTTCGACAAGCCCGTCACGTCGCGGTTAGTCGATCGCTGCGTCAAGAACAGCCATGTTAAGGCCTTTTTCGAGATTCCGTTGCTGGGAGGCTCCGTTTCGACACGCCACCACACAGGACCCGCACCCCTGGCAAAGGGTCCCGATCACCTCGGCCTTGCCCTCCTCTTCGTCGAGAACCCGGGCTCCATAAGGGCAGACCGTCACACAGAGGCCGCATCCGCAGCAAAGCCGTTTAATCACATAGGCGAGGTTTGCCTTCTCCTCCAACTCTTCTCTGGCCAGAAGGGCTCCAGCCCGTGCAGCGGCTGCGTTGCCTTGGGAGACCACGTCTTCGATGGCGTTAGGCGAATGGCAAAGGCCGCAGAAAAACTTTCCCCGATCGACCGAATCGAGGGGAGCCGATTTTGGGTTCGCCTCCTGGAAGAAGCCGTCCGGGTTCAATTCGACATCGAAGATCCGTGCGAGCTCTCGATGGTCATTAGGCTCGATACCGGTGCTCAGCACGACGCGATCGGCCCCGAGCGTCACCCGATCCCGGAGGGCTGGGTCGAACAAGGAGACCTCGAGGCCCTTCTCGCCCCGCTTGACCTCCGGTCGGTTTTCGAGATCGTAGCGAATGAAGAGAACCCCTCTTCGACGGGCCTCCTGATAAGAGGTCTCGTAAAAACCGTAGGTTCTCACATCGCGATAGAGGACATAGATCTCCGTTTCGGGAGCTCTCTCTTTCAGTCTCAAAGCGTTCTTCACGGCATGCCCGCAACAGATCCGGCTGCAGTAAGGATGATCCTCATCCCGCGAACCGACGCACTGGATCATCACCACCGAACGAACCTCTTTCAGGGCCTCATCGTTCTGGTGAATCGCCTTCTCCAGTTGTCGTTGGGTCATGACCCGAGGGTCTTCTCCATAGAGGTACTCTTTGGGAACGATCTCCTTCCCTCCTGTCGCAAGGATGAGGGCACCGTGCCGGATCTGTTTTTCTTCTCCGCCACTTCGAATGGTTGTCCGGTATGAGCCGTTCTTTCTTTCAAAGCCCGCCACCTCCGCACTGAGGAGGAGGTGAATCGACGGGCTACGGGTGACCCGTTCCACCAGCCCATGGAGGAAGAGCTGAGGATCGGATCCTTTCAACGTGTAGAACGTCTGCCTCAAATTCCCTCCGAGCTCTTTATCCCTTTCAACCAAGAAGACCTCGTAGCCTTGTTCCACGAGCCTGAGGGCGCTCGTCATCCCCGCGGCCCCTCCACCGACGACGAGGACGTTACGCTCGACCTTCTCTTTTCCGCGACGAACGGGTTCCATCCGCCTCGCCCTCTCCACTTCCATCCGAATGAGGGCAAGGGCCTTCTCGGTGGCCCGCTTCGGGTCGTCCCGATGGACAAAAGCGCACTGTTCCCGGATGTTCGCATAAGCGACCAGATAGGGATTGAACCCGATGCCCTGAAGCATCTCCTCGACAGGTCCTCGAAGTTCCCGATGAGAGCAACCTGCGATGACGAGACGGTTAAGATCGTGCTCGCCCATCGTTTTCTTGATACCCTCGAGATCCTCGGGAAGGCAGGCCAGCCGAACCTCTTCCACGTGAACCACGTCTCTTAGCCCTCGAGCTTTTTCGACGAGATCAGCTATGGAGAGGCTCCCATCGAGCGTATCGCCGCAGCGACAGATGAAAACACCGATCCTTGGCAACGCCTTTCCCGTAGCTCCTTCAAGGGGATAGGCTCGCCGAACGGTCACCGGAGGTACACTGGAGAGGAAGGAATGGGCCATCGCCGCAGCGCTTGAACCTTCCACAACCGTCTCCGGAATATCTCGAGGCCCTCGAAATGCGCCGCCCACAAAGATCCCTCGAACCGATGTCTCGGCGGGCTGAAACTCCGACGTCAAACAGAACCCCTGTCGATTGAGCGTGACGCCCATCTTCGCGGCCAGATCCTTGATCGAACCCGGAGGAGTGAAACCCACGGAGAGCACGACCGCATCAAATCGGGCTTCCTCAAAAGAGCCGTCTTCTTTGACGTAGGTGATCAAGAGATCCTTGCTCTGCTGAAGCTCTTTGATCGAAGAGATGGCAGAGCGTTTGTATTCGATCCCATACTGGGTGCGGGCCCGCTCGTAATAGCGCTCATAATCTTTCCCCATGGGTCGAATGTCCATGTAGAAGAAGGTGATCCCGAGCTCCGGAGAGCGCTCCTTGGCGATCATGGCCTGTTTGGTCGCGTACATACAGCAAATCGTCGAACAGTGATCCTGACCACAGGAAGGGTCCCGCGACCCCACACACTGGATAAAGGCGATTCGCTCCATCCTTTTTCCATCGCCCATACGGATGGGAAGACCCTGGGTGGGGCTCGAGGTCGAAAGGAGCCTCTCGAACTGTATGCTGGTCATCACATTTTGGTAACGGCCGAAACCGTATTCCCCTTTTCGCTGAGCCAGAAAAGGTTCGAAGCCGAAACCGAGGATGATCGCGCCTGCCTCGATCACCTCTTGCTCCTCTTTCATGTCGAGATCGATGGCCCCCGGGGCACAGACGGAAACGCACTCTCCGCAGCGAATGCAGCTCTTCGGATCGATCACCATACCATGGGGAATGGCCTGAGCGAAGGGAAGATAGATCGCCTTCCGTTTTTCCAGGCCTCCTCCAAACTCCCTTTCCACCTCCACGGGGCAAACCTTGATACAGGCTTCGCAGAGGGTGCATCGCGACGAATCGACGAACCGGGGTTTTCGAAGAAGAGCGACCCGAAAATCGCCGCCTTGCCCTTCGATCTCCTTCACCTCACAAGAGGGCAGAAGCTCGATCCGCTCGTGAAGACGGCATTCATAGATAGGGCAAAAAGCGGGCGGCTTCGGACTCATGAAACAGACCCCACAGGAATTGGTGGGAAAGGTCTTGTCCAACAACGGGAAGTAGCCTCCGATAGCCGGTTCCTTCTCCACGAGGAAGACCTTTCTCCCCATCTCCGCAAGAAGCAGGGCCGACTGCATTCCAGAGATACCTGCCCCCACGACGAGGACTGCGCTTCGATCACCCTTCATCTTTTCCTGTCCCATCGTAACCCCTTTTGAACACCTCGAAGGTTTGTGGCGGAAGGCCTGAAAAAAGTCATGGGACGTTCGACTCTCTTTACGCCAATCCCATGGTTTCCAGCAAGCCCTGAGGCGAAATCATATGCTTCTTCCACCACCGCTCTCGCTTCTCTGCATCAAAAGCGACGCCCATTAACTCGGTAAAATAAAAAACCGGTAGGTTTTCCTCCTGTCTCATCTCCAGGTTGGCCTGACACAAGCCGCAGGAGGTCACCAGACACTGGGCTCCAGCCTCTTTGGCCATGCTTACAATCTTTCCAACCAGTTTCTTAACAACCCCTCCGTGGGTTAAGGCAAGATCGGCTCCGCAACAATCCACCTTGTAGGACCATTCCACCGGTTCCGCACCGAGGGCTCGCATCAAGCGATCCAGGGTCTGAGGATTCTCCGGGTCGTCAAAACGGGTCACCTTGGGATGACGAACCAAGGCACAACCGTAATAGCACGCGGTTTTAAGCTTCGACAAAGGCTTTTTCACCTTTTCCCGGATCTTCTCCAGACCCACGCCGTTGACGATCACGTCGATGAGGGCCTTGATTTCGAGGGAGGGTTCGTAGCTGAAGCCCACGATCTCCTCGATCACCTTTCTTTGGTTCTCGTCGGAACGGAGGGCATTCTCGGCCCGCTTCAGCATATTGAAGCACCCTGCGCACGGGATCACGAGAGGACCGGCCTTGCTCTTTTGAGCCAACGCAATGTTACGGGCGGGCAGACAGAGGGAAAGCAGGTGGTGGATGCTGTGGGTTGCCGCAGCTCCGCAACAGTTCCAGTCTTCGATCTCCACCATCTCCATGTCGAGGGCCTTAAAGACCGCCCTGGCCGAAAGTCCGTACTCGAGGGAAGTGGAGTGGTCAGTACAACCTGGAAAATAGGAAAACTTCATCGGATGCCTCCAAGACGGGCCATCTCACTTTCTTCCTTGGCACCGGTCGAAAATCCTTTTCAGTTCCTGACGTCCTTTGATCAAATCGGGAAACAAAGGGATCTTCCCTTTGAAGAAGAGTTGAATTCCCGGTCCCAGATCGGTAAAGAAGTCTTTGCTCTTCAGTTTGTAGTCCACCAGCATCGTTGCCTCGTGGACCCGACCTCCCCGGCGAATGCTCTGGATAAAGGCCTGGTGTAGAAGAAGGATATTCTTCTCCTTGGCCGAAACCCCTTCCTCCACCGCCATCTCCCGGAGCGTGTCCATCAGGACACCGATGTCGATCTCATTGGGACATCGTGTCCCACAGGTTTCGCACGAGACGCAGAGCCAGATGGCGGAGCTTTGGAGAACGGCTTCCTTTTGGCCCATTTGGATCATTCGGAGGATCGTGTTGGGCCGAATGTCCATAAAGGGCGCCGTGGGACATCCAGCCGTGCACTTCAGGCACTGGTAACAGAGATTGGGATCTTCGCCGCTTCGGCGCTTCACATCCTCCAAAAATTTCCGGTCCACTCGACCTCCTTCCACGAGAACACCCACCTTCATCCTCCTTCCTTCTCACGGGATAAACGTATCCACGATCGCCAGAATCTGATCCGAGCGGCTGTTTCGCAGCTCGCAGGCAAAATTGGGGCAGGCTGCCACACAGGCCCCGCATCCCTGACAGAGGGCTTCGTGGACGTTCGATATCCCCCGACGAGGATCGATCTCCCTTGCCTCATAGGGACAGACCTCGACGCAGATCCCGCACCCGCTGCAGATCCCTTCGTCCACAAAGGCGATGAGGGGATCCTGAACCAGCTTGTCCGTGGAAAGGAGGGCCTGGATCTTGCTCGCTGTTGCCGAGGCCTGAGACACCGTATCCGAAATATCCTTCGGGCCTTGGCCACATCCGGCAAGGTAGATCCCCTTCGTGGAGCTCTCGACGGGATAGAGCTTGATGTGGGCTTCGGTAAGGAAACCAAACCGATCCGCGGTGGCCCGAAGCTTTGCGGCGAGATCCTTGACACCCGGACTCGGCACGAGAGCAGTAGCCAAGACGACCAGATCGGCTTCCACTTCCACGGCCTTACCCGTAAGGGTATCCGTCCCAAGAACCTTCACCTTTCCGTTCTCTTGATATACCCTTGCTACCCGGCCTCTCAGGTAGAGAAGGCGCTCCTCCTCAATGGTCTTCTGGAGAAATTCCTCGTAGCCTTTGCTGTCGGATCGAATGTCCATATAAAAAATGTAGGCCTGGCCGTCCGGAACCTGCTTCTTATAAAGGGTGGCATGTTTCGCTGTGTACATGCAACAGATACGAGAGCAGTAGGGCATGTAACGATCCGGATCCCTCGAGGCCACACACTGGATGAAAACGACCTCCTTGGGCACTCGGCCGTCGGAAGGACGAAGGATCCGTCCTCCGGTGGGTCCCTCCTTGGAAAGCATGCGCTCGAAGGCAAGGGCATCCATCACATCGGCGATTTCGCCGTAGCCGTATTCGCCCAGGTCTTCCTTGGGGTAGAGATCGTAGCCAGTGGCTACAACGATAGCCCCAACCCTTTCCTCAACCCCCTCATCCTTCTGGGCGAAATCGATGGCCCCCTGAGCGCAGCTTGCTCGACACCGGTCGCAGCTTCCGTCCTGGAAGTGAAGGCAATGGTTTCCTTCGATCGTAGGCCAATTCGGCACACTCGAGGCATGACGGCGATCAATGGCCTTTCGCTTCCTCAGACCTCTTTCAAAGGATGAGGGAAATTCTACGGGGCAGACCTCGATGCAGGCTCCGCAACCGTTGCAACGAGAACCGTCGACGAAGGTGGCTTTTCTTCGGATCCGAAGGTCGAAATTGCCGACATAGCCCTTGATCTCTTCGATCTCGGAAGAACAATAGAGAGTAACCCTCGGATGACTCGTCACCCTCTGGGCCCTCTCGCAGGCCGCCTCCAATGCCGGATTCAGATCAGGAAAGGTTCTCGAAAGCTGGACCATATGTCCTCCCAAAGAGGACTCCCTCTCCACGAGGACGACGTCGTAGCCTCCTTCGGCCAAGTCCAAGGCCGCGGTCATGCCGGCAATCCCTCCGCCGATCACCAGAACCCTACGGCTCACTGGGACCGTAATGGCTTCCAGCTTCTCGTTCTCCCTTACCTTCTGGAGGGTGGCTGCGATGATCTCCGCTGCTTTTTGAGTCGCCCGCTCCTTCTCCTTCTGGTGGACCCAGCTACATTGCTCCCGGATATTGGCGATCTCACAAAGATAGGGGTTCATCCCTTCAGCCCGTACGGCCTTTCGAAACGTGTTTTCGTGCATGCTCGGCGAGCAGCAGGCCACGACTACGCCCTCCAGGCCTTTTTCGCGAATGGCCTCCCGAATGATCTGCTGCCCGGGTTCCGAGCACATGTAGATGTAATCGGTGCTGTGGGCCACATCCTCGACACGAGACATCTTCTCAGCTACCGACTTCACGTCAACCGTACCCGCGATGTTCACCCCGCAATGGCAAATGAAAACTCCCAACCTTTTCACGACCCTTATTCCTTGAAACTCCTTCTTCAAAGCCTCTTCTGCCTTGCGAAGAGGCCTTGAACTTTGCTCGCCGCGGCATTGGCATGGGCCACCGCATCCGCGATGTCCCGTGGACCCTGGGCACAACCTGCGATGTAGATCCCCTCAATCTGCGTTTCCACAGGACGAAGTTTTCGTTCAGCCTCCGTCAGAAAGCCGTAAGCATCCGTTTCGATGCCAAGCTTTCGGGCAAGCTCCCGCGTCTCAGCGTGGGGAACGATCGCCGTGGCCAGAACGACCATATCCGCTGCGATCTCCACCTTCTTTCCCGTCAGGGTATCCGCCCCCCAGACCATCACCTTATCGCCGTCTCGAAAGAGGCGTGACACCCTTCCACGCAAGTAGAGGATCCCTTCTTCCTCCATCGACTGTTGAATGAACTCCTCGTAGCCCTTGCCCGTTGATCGAATGTCCATATAAAAGATGTAGGCCTGGCCATCGTGAACCTTGTGCTTGTAAAGTCTCGCATGCTTGGCCGTATACATGCAACAGACCCGCGAGCAGTAGGGCATGTACCGATCCGGATCCCTTGAACCCGTGCACTGAATGAAAACGACCTCCTTGGGGATCTTCCCGTCAGAGGGTCTTCGAATCTCTCCTGTCGTCGGCCCGGATGCGGAGTTGAGTCGTTCAAAAGCAAGCCCATCGATCACGTCCGAAACGTCTCCGTACCCGTACTCTCCGAAACGCTCCTTCGGCAGAAGATCGAAACCTACGGCCACAATGATGGCGCCGACCCGTTCCTCCACGAAGCGATCCTTCTGCTCGTAGTCGATCGCGCCGACAGGACAGACCTTTTCGCAAACCCTACACTTCTTTTCGAGAAAATAACGACACCGAGCGGGATTGATCACAGGCTTGTTTGGAACAGCCTGGGGCGAGAGGGTGTAAATGGCCTTGCCTATCCCCATGCCCCGATCGAACTCAGAGGGCCCTCGGGATGGGCATTTCTGCTGACAAAGGCCGCAACCCGTACACTTATCCCAGTCGACATATCCCGCTTTACGACGGATCCGAACTCGAAAGTCACCCGCATGGCCCGTGACCTCGTCCACCTCCGAATAGGTGAGGAGGCGGATCTTCGGATGTTGGCCTGTCTCCACGGTTTTGGGGGTCAAGGTACATTGAGCGCAATCAAGGGTCGGAAAGGTCTCCGAGAGCTGGAGCATCCGGCCCCCGATCGAAGGGAGCCTTTCCACGAGAACGACTTCGTATCCGGCGTTCCCGAGGTCGATCGACGCAGAGATCCCTGCGATCCCTCCACCGACGACCATCGCTTTCTGGATGAAACCTCCGTTTTCGCTCATCGCTTACAACAATGCTCTCTCTTTCAAGAGGGGCAAGGGGTCTACGAAGTTGAGTTCGAACCCCAATGCCTTCGTTTCAAGCCCCAGGGCAAGGCCCAGGAGTTGGGTGAAGTAGAGAACGGGAACCTCTCTGAAATGCAAGTACTTCGCCTTGATGTCCATCTGCTTATGATCGATGTTGAAGGTGCACATGGGACACGTTGAAACGATCATCTCGGCCCCGCTCTTGACCGCCGACTCGAGTATCTTTCGGGCACATTCCGTCGCCACGTCCGGAGAGCCCACCGATTGGAAGGATCCACAGCACTCTGTTTTGTAAGGGAAATCAACAGCCTTGGCACCCAGGGCTTCGAGGAACTCTTCAAAGAGGGTCGGCCGCTCCTTGTCGTCAAAGGCCATCTCCTTGAAAGGCCGAAGAAGCATGCAGCCATAATAGGCCCCTATTCGGAGTCCACCGAGTTCCTTCTTCAACTTCTCCTTTATTCGGGGAAAACCCACATCCTGCTTCAGGATCTCGAGGTAGTGAACGATCCGAAGGTCCCCTTCATAATGCTTCTCGATGAAGTTGTTGATCTTTTCCCGTTTCTCTCCATCGTCTTGCAGCAACCGGTTCGTTCTCTTCAGGACATTAAAACAGACAGCGCAAAGGGTGGTGAGAGCGGTCCCTTCCTCCCTTGCGTTGGCGAGAATCCTCGATGGAGGGAGAAGAGCCATCAGGTTGTCCGTGGCCAAAGGGAAGGTGGCACCACAACAGGTCCAATTCGAAAGCTCCTTCATCTGGAAGCCAAGATGAGAGGCACAGGTTCGAGCCGTCAGGTCAAAGTTTTTTGCCTTTGTATTGAGCGTGCATCCTGGAAAATAGAGATATTCCATTTCAAGCTCCTTACCCCCCGGTCAACCTTCATCCCTCGGGCCCAATAGACCTCTCAGGATAGGAACTTCCGAAAACCACTTACAAAAACGATCTGGGGAGCTCGTTCCAGAAGCTCCTCTGGAAGCTCCGAGACCCGAATCGCGTCTTCCCTCTCCTTCTTCCGCAAAACGACCGCCCTCAGCGCATCCATCACCCGCGCGATGTCAATGCCCTTGGGACATCTCGATGTACACTGGAGGCAAGAGGCGCAAAGCCAGAAGGTGTTGACACGAAGAACCTCCTCCTCCAGACCGAGAAGCGTGTAACGGATCGCTTCGTGGGGCCCTATTTCCATGGCAAAGGAAACCGGGCATCCTGCCGTGCAGTTGCCGCATTGGTAGCAAGCAAAGAGGTTCTGACCACTGATGAGTTCGACCTTTTTTGTAAAATCGTTATGAACCCTCTGTCTGTTCAATTCGACCTTCATGCTCAGCCCTCTATCTGGAAGAGACTGTTACGAGATTCGGTTCCGATTTACAAGTTCCAGGTTCCAGGTTGCTTTTCTCTAAGTTCTTGGCTTCGACCTTCCCGGTCTCAACCTCTCTTCCCCTTCTCTCTTTTCGCTCCTTACTCCTTGCTCCTTACTCCTTACTCTCCATCATACCCTGCGGTACCTTTTCTCGCCCTCCACGTAGAGATCGTTTCCCTCCACATCGTTCACGACGATAACGGGAAAGTCCTCCACCTCGAGCCTCTGGATCGCTTCGGGCCCCAGGTCCTCGTAGGCCACCAGCTCGGCTTTCTTCACCCGCTTGCCGAGGAGGGCGCCCGCCCCTCCTGTGGCCGCAAAGTAGACGGCCTTGTGCTTTTTCATGGCCTCTTTCACAGCCTCGGATCGCATCCCCTTGCCGATCATCCCCTTCAGCCCTCTCTCGATGAGAGCCGGGGCATAGGCATCCATTCGGTAACTCGTCGTGGGTCCGGCGGATCCAAAAACATGGCCAGGTTTGGGGGGCGTTGGCCCGACATAATATATGATTTGGCCCTCAATGTCAAATGGCAGGGGTTTCCCTTCTTGAATGAGATCGATGAGCCTCTTATGGGCCGCATCTCTTCCCGTATAAAGGGCTCCGTTGATGAGGACACGGTCCCCGATCCTCAGCTTTTCCACATCCTTGTTCGTAAGAGGCGTCTTCAATCGAATGAGTTCATCCATCGTATCCTCGTTTGCGTTTCCGTTCCCTTTCGTGGTTCTCATTTGGGTTGCCAAAACCTTCGATCTCTCTCACTCAATCACTGCCTCCTTGTGCCGATGAACATGGCACTGAATGTTCACCGCAAGGGGAAAACTGGCAATATGGCAGGGCATCATCAGGATGTGAACCGCGAGGGCGGTTGTCCGGCCGCCCAACCCCTGGGGCCCGATCCCGAGGTTGTTGATTGCCGTGAGGATCTCCGATTCCAGCCGGTTGAGCTCGGGATCGGGATTTGGACTTCCAAGGGGACGAATGAGGCTCTTCTTCGCAAGAAGGGCCGACTGCTCGAAATTGCCGCCGATTCCAATCCCGACGATCGTAGGCGGACAGGGGTTGGAACCCGCCTCCTTGACCCTTTGGACCACAAACCGTTTGATCCCCTCCACACCTTCCGAAGGGGTCAGCATGACGACACGGCTCATGTTCTCAGCGCCGCCTCCCTTCGGAGCCACCGTCACTTTGACTCGATCGCCCGGGACGATTTCTGTGTGGATGATGGCCGGCGTGTTATCGCCCGTGTTGGCTCTCGTAAAAGGATGGCACATCGACTTACGGAGATACCCCTCCCGAAACCCACGCCGAACGCCCTCGAAAACAGCCTCCCTCAAGTCTCCCCCTACCAGGTGAACTTCCTGCCCTACCTCGAGAAAGACCACCGCGGTTCCCGTATCCTGGCAGATCGGAAGCTTCTCTTCCTTGGCAATACGGGCGTTCTCCTTGAGCTCCTTTAGGATATCGAGGGCCACCGGGGACTCTTCCTTTTCCATAGCCCGATCGAAGGCCCTGAGCACATCCTCCCCGATATCCGTGTTCGCCTCGATGCAAAGATCTCTCACCTTTTCGGTAATGATTCCGACTTCAATTTCGCGCATCATCGCTCCTCGACTTGGATCTCAGACCTTGAGTTCGGCAATCGTTTTCTTGACGCTCTCCGCCGAGCGGGTGACCAAGGCCTTCTCCTCGGGTGTGAGATCGATCTCGATGATCGATTCCACCCCCTTCTCTCCGAGTTTGATGGGAACGCCAAAACAGATGTCCCTCAGCCCGTATTCGCCTTCAAGATAGACGCAACACGGCAATACCCGTTTCTTGTCCTTCAGGATGGCCTCGGCCATCTGGACGACTGCGGCCGAGGGGGCATAGAAGGCGCTTCCCGTTTTGAGAAGGTTGACGATCTCTCCACCGCCTTTCCGTGTCCGATCGACCAGTCGATCGATCTTCTCCTTGGGAAGAAGTTGGCTGAGAGGAATGCCGCTCACGGTCGTATATCTCGGCAGAGGAACCATCTCGTCTCCGTGACCGCCCAGAATGAGGGCTTGTATGTCCTCCACCGAAACCCCTAACTCCATGGCGATGAAGGATCGATACCGTGCCGTGTCCAGTATCCCGGCCATTCCGATGACCCTCTGTTTTGGAAGACCGCTTCGCTTCAGAGCAAGGTAGGTCATGGCATCAAGGGGATTGGTGACGACGATCAGAATGGCTTGGGGGGATCGTTCCACCACCTGGGCCACCACGGACTCGATGATCTTCTTGTTCACCTCCAACAGATCCTCTCGGCTCATACCGGGCTTTCTTGGAACCCCAGAGGTAATGATTACCACATCCGAGTCCTTCGTCTCATCGTAGCCGTTTGTCCCAACGACCTGAGCATCGAAGCCTTCAATGGGGCTGGCCTCAAAGAGGTCGAGCGCTTTGCCTTGGGGAATGCCCTCGAGGATATCGACAAGAACGATATCCCCCAGCTCCTTCTCAGCCGCCCAGTGGGCAGCCGTAGCCCCTACAAATCCAGCACCGATAATGGAGATCCTTTTCCTTCCCATGAAAAACCCTCCTCATCTGTCATGTCGAAAGTTAGCTGTTTCGGTAACGAATATAGACTACAGACCCGAATGTTGCAATAAATCCTGCTCAAGGGCCCCACGGCTGATCGTTTTTCCCTCTCAACGGGACCCTTCGCTCTCTCGAAGGACTTTCGGCCTTTCCGAAAACAACAAGGAGCGGCTGGGATAGAGCGAATCGGTCCTCTTTTCCACATATTGGATCACATAACCTTTGAGGTGGTAGCCGCAGGTCTTTCGGATGATCAATTCGGGCTTGAGAAGGATCTCTTTGATGGATGGCTTGCTCTCTCCACCCTCAATCTTCTCGACCAGGGTCTTGACCGCAAGGGCCCCCATCTCAAATTTTTTCTGCCCAACCGTGGTCAGTTCAATTCCGATCATTCCGGCAAATTCAATGTCGTTGAAACCTACCAGTGCCATCTCCTCCGGAACCTTCACGCCTTTTTCCCACATGGCCTGAAAGACGCCTAAGGCCATGTAGTCGTTTGCAGCGAAGATCGCCGTTGGAGGTTCGGCCATTCGGAGGAACTGCTTTCCCACACGGTACCCCGACTCCTTCAGAAAGTCACCCTCCAGAAAGTACTTCTCCTTTTTCTCGATCCCATAAGCCTCAAAGGCCTTCTTCCCTCCCTCCAGTCGCTCGAACCCAACGGAGGATTCCGTGGAGCCCGTGATCACCCCGATTCGCCTGTGTCCCAACCTGATCAGATGCTCGACCGCAAGAAAACCTCCGAGCATGTTGTCGACCCCGATGTAATCCACTTTCTCCTTGACCATGGGGTGATAGGTTCTCCTGTTGACCAGAACAATGGGAAAGCCTTCTTCGGCCAAGGCTTCGATATTTGGATCGTCCATGCAGGCCGAGGTGAGGATGATCCCGTCAACGCCTCGGCTTCGGAGCATATCGATATACTGCTTCTCGGTGGAAAGGTCGGAGTGAGTACAGCAGAGGATAATCGAGTAGCCGAGGCTGCGAGCCGTGGCCTCGATCCCCTGGGCGAGCTCATTGTAAAAGGGGTTTGCAATGGACGTGATGACGAGGCCCAGGGTCTTGGTCCGACGACTGACAAGACTTCTCGCAATGAAGTCCGGTCTGTAGCCCAACTCCCTCGCGATGCGAAGAATCCTCTCCTTGGTTTCGCTTCGGATGCGGGATTTGTCGTTCAGGGCGCGGGAGACCGTCGTGTGCGACACCTGTGCAACGCGAGCAATGTCTTTGATGGTTACTTTTTTGTGCATGCTCTGCGTGAACGGTAACATAGGGAGCGTCTGTCCCCTATTCAAGCGATAAGCTACGTCATGACCCTAAAGAAGCTTATCTTCATTAAGCGACCTTCTTTTGGGCCTCTGCTTTGGCCTTGGCGATGGCCTCGTCCTCTCGCCTCACATCCTCAAGGGTTTTCGGTTTGACCCGATCGGGCATAGGTTCCAATCCGTATTTCCATTTAAGAAATTCGAGGCCTGTCTTCGGATAAAGGGCGTAGATCAGGACATCGTACATGTCCTTGGCGATCCCTTTTGTCTCCTCCTTCGCTTTCTCAAGCTCGGGCTCGATCAAATCGGCAGGACGACAGGTGATCGGTTCCTTGCCTTTCTTGTAGCCTTTGAGAACCTGTTTTCGAATCTCCTCCGAGATGGGGACAGGAGGTCTTCCATACAGGCCGTAGACATAATCCTGGGTTTCTTTGGACACCATCTTGTAGCGGCCAAACAGGACATTTAGCACGGCCTGAACGCCCACGATTTGAGACGTCGGGGTTACCAGAGGCGGATATCCCAGATCTTTTCTTGTGTGGGGTAGTTCGGCATAGACCTCGTCGATACGATGGACGGCCTTTTGCTGTTTCAGTTGACTGACCATGTTCGAGATCATCCCACCCGGTATCTGGTGCTTGAGAACCCCTGTATCGATGACCGCCATCTTCGTCGTGTCGAGGAAATCCCTGTACTTCGGAGCAATGGCTTCGAGATGCTCGCCGAGCTTTAACATCTTGCCCAGATCCAGTTTCGGATCCCAGGGGGTTCCCTCCAAGGCCACAAGAATGGGCTCGACCGCAGGCTGTGAAGAACGAAGGGCAAAAGGAGCAAGGGCCGTATCGATGATGTCGCATCCGGCTTCGATAGCCTTCAGATAGGTCATGGAGGCCATTCCGCTCGTATAATGGGTATGGAGCTGAAGCGGAATCCTGACCGTCTTTTTGAGGGCCTTGAAGAGCTCATAGGCATCGTAGGGGGCCAAAAGGCCTGCCATATCTTTGATGCAAAGGGAATCCGCTCCCATCCCCTCAAGGATCTTCGCCTTCTCCAGGTAGTAGTTGAGATGGTAGACCGGCCCTCCCATTCTCCGCTCGGTGAGGGAGTAGCAGATCGTCCCCTGGATGTGTTTGCGAGCCTTCTTGATGGCCTTGAAGGCCGTCTCGAAGTTTCGCTCATCGTTGACCGCATCGAAAACGCGAAAGATATCGATCCCCACTTCCGCCGATTTCTCAATAAAGGCCTCCACGAGATCGTCCGGGTGATTCCGATAGGCGACGAGGTTCTGTCCTCGAAGAAGCATCTGAAATGGCGTCCGGGGCATCAGTTTCTTCAGGATCCTCACCCTCTCCCAGGGGTCCTCGCCCAAGAATCGGTGGCAGACGTCAAAGGTGGCTCCGCCCCAGACCTCTACCGAATGAAAACCTACCTGGTCAAGTTCCGCGGCAATGGGAACCATGTCCTCCGTTCTCATGCGCGTTGCCAAAGTCGACTGATGGCCGTCCCTGAACGTGGTATCGGTTATCTTGATCGGCTTTCGTTCCATCTGATCCATCCCTTCCATTGCCTCGTCCTCCCTCTTCCTCGATGTTGCAAAAGATAGACTCAAAGAGTCGTTTGCGTTAACGTTAACACCCTTTGTGACCATTTGTCAAGACGAAAATGCGTTACGTTGCAACCATTCAGAATCGCTAAGGAAAAAGTCTAAATAGCAAACATACGACGCGCTGTCACCGCGAGGCAGGGTTAATCTCGATCTTGGAAGAATCCCTACGCAAAAGCGCCTCGGTGAGGGCACGAAAGAGGCCCCCCTCGCTGCACCTTTGGGAAGCGAAATGCCCCTTTGGCGAACCCTCCGGAACTTCGCTTTTCGCGAAGCCTACGAGACAACCGTACAGACGAGAAGAAGACCCCTTTGACAAGGCCTTGAAGTCTCCTTAGCGTCGTCGCTCTTCCTCGATAACGCCAACTGCTCAAGGGAGGTCCTTGTTATTCAGGCTTCCAGTGGTTATGAATAAAGGGGAGGGAAAATGGCACCCAAACACACAAACCGTTTGATCAAGGAGTCGAGTCCTTATTTGTTACAACATGCCCACAATCCGGTCGATTGGTATCCATGGGGAGCCGAGGCCTTCGATCGAGCCAAGGAGGAGGACAAACCTATCCTCCTCAGTATCGGGTATTCCGCCTGCCATTGGTGCCACGTCATGGAAGGGGAGTGCTTTGAGAACGAATCGATTGCCCGCCTCATGAACGAGCGGTTTGTCTGCATTAAAGTGGATCGTGAGGAACGTCCCGACCTGGACGAGCTCTACATGAACGCCCTCCAGATGCTGACAGGAAGTGGGGGGTGGCCAATGACCCTCTTCCTTACTCCTGATCTCGTTCCATTCCATGGAGGGACCTACTTCCCGCCCGACGATCGCCGGGGGCTTCCGGGTTTTCCCAAGGTCCTTGTCACGGTTTCCGATTACTACCGAACCCATCGAAGCCAGGTTTCAGCCATGACCGTTCAGCTTCGGGAGGCCTTTCGACAGATGATGGAGATCGCTCCCTCGGAGGGCGAGCTCGATCCGAAGGTTCTGCCCCTTGCCTTCGAGACCTTCGAGCGACATTACGATCCGGTGGCTGGAGGTTTTGGCGAAGCTCCCAAATTTCCCCAGGCCCTAACCCTTTCGTTTCTCCTCCGCTATTGGAATCGAACCGGCGAAAAAAGGGCTTTTGCCATGGTCGACCACACGCTTCGGAAGATGGCAGAAGGGGGGATTTACGACCACTTGGGAGGAGGCTTCCATCGCTATTCGGTGGACGCCCGATGGCTCGTTCCCCACTTCGAAAAGATGCTTTACGATAATGCTCTGCTCGCTCGGATGTTTCTGGAGGCCTATCAGGCATCCCACGAACCGGGTTTTCGAAGGATCGCTGAAGAGACCCTCTGCTACGTTGAGCGCGATTTGCGGGATCCCGGGGGAGGGTTTTATTCCGCTCAAGATGCGGATAGCGAGGGAGAAGAAGGGAAATATTACCTTTGGACTTCGAAAGAGATCGAAGGGATCTTGGGCAAGGAGAAGGCTCGTCTTTTTTGCGCCTCCTATGGGATCAAGCCTCCAGGAAATTTTGAGGGCGGAAGGAGTATCCTCAGTGTTGCCCAATCCCATCAAGAGCTTTCGGAAACGTACGACGTCTCTCTCCACGAGCTCGAAGAACTTCTGGAGGAAGGGAGAAATCGACTTTTCGCCGAACGGCAACGGAGGCCCCAGCCTCACCGCGATGAAAAGATCCTGACCTCTTGGAACGGTTTGACGATCTCGAGCTTCGCCGAAGCCTTCAAGGCCACCGGTACGAAGCGCTACCTCCTCCGAGCCCAGGAAGCGGCCTCTTTCATCGTAAATGAGCTGAAGGAGGGCGATCGACTGCTCAGGGTTTTTAAGGATGGCCGAAGTTACACGAAGGGCGTTGCGGAAGACTATGCCTTTCTCATCCAAGGGCTCCTCGATCTTTATGAAGCGAGCTTCGCTCCATACTGGATCGAAGAGGCCGAATCCCTTCAACACGAGATGATTCGTGAGTTTTGGGACGGGACCCGCGGCGGCTTCTTTTACGGAGGAGAAGGCGAACCCCTTTTCGCCCGCTCCAAGAACCCTTACGATAACGCCCTGCCTTCCCCTAATTCCGTTGGGGTCTTCAACCTCCTTCGGCTCGGGTGCCTCACGGGTCAAGAAGCGCTCAAGAAAAGAGCCGAAGCGATCCTTCGGCTCTTCCATGGCCTCGCGTCCCAGCAGCCTTTTGGATTTCCTCACCTTCTGTCGGCTTTCCTGTTCTACCTCGATCAGGAGGAAATCGCCGTGGTGGGCCCGAAAGAGGACGAGAGAACAAAACGGTTTATCCAGGAGCTCCATCGATCGTACTTGCCCAACGCCGTTCTCTCCTTGAGCGATCCCGATCAACCCCAAAAAATACGTCCTCCTTTTGGACCACGTGAAGAAGCTTCCGGGAGAGATCCTGACGCTCCCAAGGTCTTAATCTGTCGTAAATCGAGCTGTCTTCCCCCCCTGACCGATGTCGAGGCCTTGAGGATGGCGATTCAAAGCACTCCAAAGGCTTCTTCCGAGAGTCGCTAAGCCCTCACAGAGAAGGGAAATTTTCCCGAGGGTTGCAAAAATCCCCCTGTAAAGAGGGCCTCGGTGAGGGTACCCAAGAGGCCTTGTAGCGGTACCTTAAAGGGGTTGAACACGAAATTCTTGACATCCACGTCCGTAAGGGACAAAATATAACTGAAAATATTTTCATTTAGGCCAACCCGGGGCAACCGCGTAGGGTTGCCCCTACAAAGAACCAACCCTGCGGAATTCCCTCAAAGGGCCTGAATTTGACTTCAGGGATTTTCATGGTTCGAGGGTGCTCCCGAAGCACGGGACATTCATCTGAACCGTTCATACGAAACGTGATTCGGCATCACGGGAAATCCCGCGGTGGGCGGTTGGTCGATCGGGGGTCTATGGACGTCCTCTTCTTCAAGAAAACCTTTCGAGAGCGCAGGCTCCGGGTGAGTCATGCTCGCTTGGTCGTCTTTCAGGAGCTTTCCAGAAACCGAAAGGCCCTGAGCCCTCGCGAACTTTACCAAGGCCTACTCCGAAAGAAGAAGGGCGTCGGCCTGACCTCGGTTTACCGATCTCTCGAGCTTCTTGCCTCCCTGGGAATCGTGTTTAAGACGATGAGCGGAACGGTGACACGCTATAAGCTCTGCGGCTTGGCGGGCCACCACCACCATATCGTCTGCGAACGCTGCGGCGAGGTGGTTGAGTTCGATTTCTGTGACCTTCCTCATTGGACAAAGCGCTTGGCCCGAATGACAGGCTATCAGATCACTGCTCATCACTTCGATTTTGTCGGCCTGTGCCGAGGCTGTCAGAAAAAGGTTTGAGAGGAGGGCAGGATGTCTCACCTTCATCTTCCAGACGGCGTCTTCCCTTCTTGGCTCTGGATCTCAGGGCTGCTCCTGACGATGGCCCTCTGGTTCCTTCTTTTCAGAATCCGGCCCAAAGAGGATTTTGCCCGGCGGCTCCCTTTGCTGGGCATGATGGCCGCGGTGATGATCCTGGGTGCCTCGGTCGAAATTGTGCCGATCGCCTACCATGTGAACCTGACCGTCATTTCGGGAATTCTTCTCGGCCCATCCCTTGTCTTCTTGGCCACTTTCTTGGTGAATATCATCCTTGCTCTCTTCGGCCACGGAGGCATCACCGTCATCGGCCTCAACACCCTCATCCTCTCTCTCGAGGGCATTTTGGGATACCTTTTCTTTCATCTCTTATGGAGGATCTTTCGACGTCTGAAGCTGGCCGTTTTTTTGGCAACCTTGCTCGCCCTTTTCTCCTCCACCATGGCGATGATCGCCGTGGTAGGCCTGGGCGCTTCCCATTATGAAGAGATGATCCATGGCCATTCAGAGGAAGGGCTTTTCGATTTCAAGCTCCTCAAGGGGAAGGAAGGCCCACCGGCTAAGGCCCATGGGAAGGAGGAAGTTCATCTCGCGCGCTTTGTCGCAATCGTCCTTCCCCTTGGCTTTGTGGGGTGGGTTTTGGAAGGGGTGATTACGGTCCTAATCACCAACTACCTTCACCGATTGCGACCGGACCTGTTAGGGCTCGAACCATGACGCAACTCTCCTTTCTCGACTATTTGGCCGTGGAAGGGAAAAGCCCCCTCCACCGCTTGTCCCCAGGGCTTAAGGTCACGGCGGTGGGTGGAGTCCTCTTGGGTGTCGTAACACTCAAGACCCCTCCCATGCTTTTCGTGCTTTACCTCATCCTCGTAGCCCTTTTTTTCGTCGCTCGAATCCCTCTGAAGGTCTTCCTCCTCACCTTCTACCCTCTCATTTTTGCAGTCCTTTTCCTTTTCATTTCTTCCTTTCGGCTTTCCTTCGTCGTTCTTCTCTTTCTCAAAGTGCTTTGCGGTTCCACGGCCGTGGTGCTCCTTCTCACGACCACTTCCTATCCGTGCGTCTTCCAGATATTAGGAAAGGTCCTTCCCTCCCTCCTGGTGACAGCCCTTTTCTTGACGTACCGATCGATCTTCATCCTCTTAAGCGTCTTGGAAGAAACCCAGCATGCCTTGTACCTTCGAGGAGGGTTCTGCTGGAACCATCCCTGGCGAAGCCTCAACAACGTTTCCAACGCCTTTGGGCATCTGATCATCAAGGGCATGGATGCCAGCGAAAAGATGGTTGAGGCCATGCGAATCCGTGGATTCGATCATCGGATTCGGCGCGAAGGAGATTGAGACTGTGAGCCACAGGGAACCAATCGTGACTGTCGAGTGTATCACCCATGTCTACCCGGACCGCACCAAGGTTCAGATCTGCGGTCTCGATTTCGTTGTCCATCGTGGCGAAAGGGTGGCTATCTTGGGCTCCAATGGCTGTGGAAAGACGACCTTGATCAAACACCTTCTCGGTATCCTCATCCCGAAGGATGGAAACGTGACCGTTCTGGGCGTCAATCCGGGCAAGGCCTTTTCAAAGATCAGACAAAAGATCGGGGTAGTGATGCAGGATGTGGACGAACAGATTCTAGGACCGACCGTCCGCGACGACATCCTTTTCGCTCCGCTGAACTATGGGGTTCCTCGGAAGGATGCCGAACGTCTCGCTCAAGAGGTGATCGAAAAGTTGCGTCTCGAGGCCCTTCAGGGAAAAATCGTCCACTACCTTTCGGGAGGCGAGAAGAAAAAAGTGGCCTTGGCCGGCGCCCTCGTTCTTAAGCCCGACCTTCTCATCCTCGACGAGCCCTTCACGGGATTGGATCCCACGTCGCGAAGGGATCTGATCGAGCTCCTCAACGCGCTCCATCGAGAAAGAGGGGTCACGCTCATTATGACCCTTCACGAAGTGGACCTGGCTCCCCAGGTGAGTGATATCCTCTATCTGATGCACGGCCACGGCAGCCTCAGCGAAAGGGGCACGCCTCAGGAGATCTTCGGCCGCTTCCATGATCTCGAGCGGTTCAACCTCGAAGAACCCACGCTGACAAGGCTTTTCAAAGGATTGCGAGAAGAGGGCCTCGACTTCGGTTCGCCCTTTCTCGTCGAAGAAGCGATCCGGGCGATCAAGGAGAGGTGGGAAAAGAAGCCCTGACTCCGGCGAAAGGAGGAGAACTGAAACCGATCATGTTCCAACTGGGAAAGCTCTCCGTTAGGGACGGTCTCATTCTTGCGCCGATGTCGGGCATCACAAACTTCCCCTTTCGCCAACTCGTTCGCGAACAGGGCTGCCCCCTGACTTTTACGGAGATGCTCAGCGCCGATGGTCTGATTCGAAAACCTTCTCTCCTCCTTCTCGATAAAGAAGACCATCCGGTTGTGGTTCAGCTCTTTGGGTCCGATGGGGAGGTCTTGGCCGAGGCGGCAACCATCGCAGAGGCTCTGGGAGCTGACGTCGTCGATATCAACATGGGTTGTCCAGCCGAGCAGGTGGTCAAGACCGGAGCTGGTGCAGCCCTTCTTCGATCGCCCGAGAAAGTGGAGGAAATTCTCGGCAAGGTGCGAAAGGCGATCCGAATTCCTCTTACGATCAAGATGCGCTCGGGCTGGGATCGGGAGAGAATCGTGGCCGTGGACCTCGCGCGGAGAGCACAGGGAAGAGGGGTAGATGCCGTCACCCTCCACCCACGAACGAAAGCTCAAGGTTTTCGCGGAAAGCCCGACTGGAGGCTCATCGGAGAGATGAAGGAGGCCCTCACGATACCGGTGATCGGTAACGGAGACATCACCTCTTTGCACCTGGCGACTCAACTTCGAAAAGAGACCGGTTGTGACGGGGTCATGGTCGGAAGGGCGGCTCTCGGAAACCCGTGGTTTTTTTCCCATCCCCGCCCTTCGGAACAAGAATCCACGACGACACGAGCCCTCGCTCCCGGGGAGATCGAGCGAACGATCCTACGCCACTTCACGCTCCTCGAGCATACCTATGGAACCACTCGAGCACTGAAGGAGATGCGAAAACACATCCTGGGCTACACGCGGGGTTTGCCCTTTCACGCCTCCTTTCGTAAAGCGTTCATGGCTTTAACACACAGAGAAGGGTTCTTCGATGTCGTCCGTTCCTATTTCGAGAAACTTACTTAGGTCGTTGCACCGCGGAGCGTCGGAGAGGACGCCTTGGAGGGAGGCCAATGCCGCGGGTTTCGGTGAACGGTAAAACGATCCATTACTGGATGGGAAGATCTCTTCCCGACGAAAAGAGACCGGTTCTCGTCTTTATCCATGGCGCCGGGGGTAATCAGTTCGTCTGGGGTTTCCAGAAGGCCTTTTTCGAGAAACGATATGTTCCGATCCTTCTCGATCTGCCTGGCCACGGAGAATCAAGGGGAAAGGGCGAAGAGGATATTGCCAGATATGCGGATCACGTTCGCGCCTTCGTCGACGTTTTAGGGCTCCAAGACCTTTTTCTCGTGGGCCACTCCATGGGAGGCGCGATCGTTCAAACCCTTGCCCTGAAAGGTAACCGGTCTTTGAGGGGAATTGTCCTGGTGGGAACCGCAACGCGACTGAAGGTCCTTCCTGAGATCTTGGAGGGCCTTAAGAACCGCTTCGAGGAAACGGTGAGAAAGATCGTCCGATTTGCATACTCCCGGAAGGCTTCGCCCGAGCTTGTGGAGACAGGCATCGAGAATCTCCTTCGCTGTCCTCCCGAGGTCCTTTATGGTGATTTTTGGGCTTGTGACCGGTTCGATGTGACCGAAGAGGTCTCGAAGATCGAAGTTCCCACCTTGGTCCTTTGCGGCGAGGAAGACCAACTCACACCTTTGAGCCGTGCCCAAGACCTGGCCCGTCGAATCCAAACGTCCACCCTGAATACGATTCCGGACTCAGGTCATATGGTGATGATGGAAGCTCCTCGACTCTTCAACGAAAAGGTGAGCGCTTTTGTTTCGGAGGTCATGACGTGATAAGAAAAAGCCCTAAAGCTGAGGTGCTGAGGAAGGGACAGGTCGGAGAATGGACCGAACTCTCCCTGCTCATCCCCGACCCTTCCGCCGAGGCGATCTCCAATTTTCTTATCGATGAAGGGACGACAGGCATTGAAGAGATCGATGCCGACCCAGGCTGGAAAAGGCTCAAGGCCTACTTTCCCGCCAAAGAGCGAAAAGGTGGATTGCTTCGCCGTCTTTATCGTTACGCGAAATCGCTGAGGGATCTCTATCCCGAGCTTTGCCGTATCCAAGTCGAAACGAGATCTCTCGCTCAAGAGAATTGGGGTGAAAACTGGAAACGTTTTTTCAAACCGATCGAGGTCACGCAACATTTCCTCGTGGGCCCTCCTTGGTCCTCCCTCCGGCCCAGAAAAGGGCAAATCCCAATCATCATTCATCCTGGTATGGCCTTTGGCACGGGCACCCACGCAACAACGAAGCTCTGTCTTCAGGCCTTGGAGGAGGCGCTGAGAAGAAAGAAACGAACCGTTCTCGATGTAGGCACGGGCTCCGGGATCTTGGCCATCGCGGCGGCCAAGGCGGGAGCAAGAGAGGTGGTGGCGATCGACGTAGACCCCGTGGCCCTAAACGCTGCACGGGACAACGTGAGGACCAACGAGGTCGCCGATCGGGTGAGGGTCCGGATGGGTAGCGTTGGGAAGGTCCTCAAGGAATTCGACGTGGTTGTGGCGAACATCGATTTGAAGAGCCTTCGGCGAATGAGAAGGCCCCTTTTTCGCCACCTCAAACCGGGGGGCATTCTCATCCTCTCGGGAATCCTTCGTCGGAACGAAGAGGACCTTCGGCAGTTCTACTTGGAATTCGAAGGTTTAAAACCCATAAAAACGGCTTGGGAGGGTGAGTGGAGCTGCTTAACGTTTAGAAAAAAGCCGAAGAGGCCGAATCTCTAAACCCGCCCGTTGCATTGCGGAACCCCGGAGAGAGGGTGCCCTGGAGGCCTTTTCAAGCGTGTCTTCTTGACATCTGTACGTTATCCCAGGCTTCATCAAGAGCGGAGTTCGCCGAAATGGTTATTTCGCTCCCTTGAGGTGCCGCTACAAAGGCCTTCTTGATGCCCTCTCCGGGGGCCTTCGTGCGGGGATTTTTTCAACGTGAGGGTAAGAGTAAACTCTCGAGGAGGTGAGCGCGGAAGCTCTTCTGCGTGGCGCTCGTTACCGCCCAAAACCCCGATCTCTTCAGATCATCCCGAGGTATCCTATGCCCCGATTTTACGTTCCAGAACCCCGAATGGAAGGGGAGCTGATCCGAGTCACGGGGAACGAGGCCAAACATATCCGGACCGTTCTTCGCCTCAAAACCGGGGACCGTCTTTCGATTTTCGATGGCTCCTCGAAAGAGTATGAGGGGACGATTGTCAAGGCGGATCGATCGGATGTTCTCGTCCGAATCGAGACGATCCTCCGGCCCCGGGAGGAATTCGGCCCCGCGATCACGCTCGCCCAGAGCTTGCTCAAGGGAGATAAGATGGACTGGGTGATTCAGAAGGCAACCGAACTGGGAGCGAGTGAGCTCATTCCTTTCTTCTCGTCCAGGACCGTCCCTCTTCTCGAACCGTCGAAGGCGAAGGAGAGGCACAAGCGGTGGCAAAGGATCGCGGTTGAAGCCTCCAAGCAGTGTGGAAGAACCCTCCTTCCCAGAATTAGCCCTCTTCTCGACTATCACCAAGTGCTTCGGGCTCCGTCGCGAAACGCTCTGCGCCTCTTTCTTTGGGAAAGGAAGGGGGCAAAGCTGAAAGAGGCATTAACCGGAATGGGGGAGAAGGAAAACATCTTCGTTGTCGTGGGCCCCGAAGGAGGCTGGGCTGACCAGGAGGCAGAAGAGGCCATAGGTGTAGGTTTCATCCCGATTACCTTGGGAAGAAGGACCCTTCGAGCGGAAACCGTGGGACTCTCTGTTTTGACCATTCTCCAGTACGAACTGGGCGACATGGGATGAAAGAAGCCTCCATCTTGGAGGGGTCAGGCTGCCTTTTTCTCCGCTTCAGCCACATAGTGCTTATAGCTCTTGCATTGGTCAACGAGCTTGCATTTCTTCCGACAAACCTCTACGTGCACCTTCGGGCTCCCCTTCCGCTTTTCGCAAACAAGATAGCTCATGATCCCTTTACACCTCCATGGACTTCAAGAGCAACTAACAAAATCTTGTAGTTGAAACTATTATAACGGATGTTCACCCCTAACGCAACAGAGACGGCGTGACCTTAGTCGTTGAATTTTAAGGCATTCTTCGTTGTTCAGGTAATTTTTTCCTGGTGACTACACGTACCTCCCGATGAGGCAACGCAGCGGGCATTTGAATCCCCAACGCCCTGAGCAATTCCTGTGACTTCTCTCTCGGGCTTGGTATCTGAATGTGAGAACTCCGCCCCTTGATTCTCACTTCCATCGAGCAAAGCGTCGAAAGCTGATGAATCCCTTCTTCCACCGTCATGTCCAGCGCTGCCCAAGCCTTCCGCAATCTCCTGACCATCAGATAAGCCAACATCACCACCAACACATGCCCCCGCGTACTCTTCTCCGTCCTCACATAAACAGGCCGAACTTCCAACAGCCCCGTCTTGCAATCCCGAAATCCCCTCTCCACCTCCGCTAAATCCTTATACCGCTCATGAATCCGCTCCTTATCCGCTACTCCCCTCGACAAATCCGTCTTGATCACATAACACCCGTCCAACAACGATTCCTCCCTAAGGGCCTCCTCCTCTTCCTCCAACCTCAAACTCCTCCCCTCCACCTTCAATCTCAACCACCCCTGCAGCTTCCGCCTCCCTTTCTCCAA
>Ga0078972_1006134_pt1 | contig 29126 bp, 44 predicted proteins | sample YelNatPaOPGAMG01_FD_67568 | JGI IMG/M metagenome (GOLD analysis project Ga0078972, IMG submission 67568) | Hot spring thermophilic microbial communities from Obsidian Pool, Yellowstone National Park, USA - OP-RAMG-01 (SPADES assembly) (version 2) | ecosystem: Environmental > Aquatic > Thermal... | reverse complement strand
GGGGCAAGTGGTTGAACAGAAAAATACACAGGGACAGCAGGGACAGGAACAGAAAGAACTTAGTCCTGCAGAAAAGTTTTTGCAGGAGCAACTGGAACAGTTGAGAAAAAAGGTGTCGATTTTGGAGAGTATGAAGGGACGGAACATACAACAGGAGTTGGAAGAGAAAACTAAAGAATTTGTGAAAGTATGCAACGAACTGTCGACGCTAATTGAGGTGTCGACGGTTGCAAACATTCCGACAGACGAGTATCGGAAGAAGATTTCCGATGCAGTCAAGAACATTGTGCCACAGACTACGACACAGCAGAGTAGTACTGGACGAAAGAGGAGCAGTGGGAACAACTTTGACACGGTTGCTCTGTCTATAATAGAGCAACACGGCAAGATGAAAGAACAGGACTTGAAAGCCGAATTAGTACGACAGGGCTATGCTACCAATACTGTTGGTAGCCGTATTGGTGGTATGGTGTCGCAGGGTGTTCTTGTGCGTGAAGGTGAGTACATCCGTACTCCCTGAACAATATTTTTTTTATAGTTTTAGGGGGTATGATAAAATGACAAACAAAGATGATATCCGAGAAGTGGAGTTTATTAATTTGACTCCACATGATGTCACCTTGATTTTAGGTGACGGGAGCAGGGTTGTTATCCGTCAATCTGGTAATCAGTTAAGGTTACCAGAAAGACTTGACGACAGAGAAACTGTGAGAGTAAAGGGTACTGGATATACAGTTGACATAGCGAACAAGTGTCTACTTGAGGCGGATGCCCGTAGTCTGCCGAGAGTGGACGGGAGGCTATACATTGTACCGTTGGTTGTGGCACAGTGTATACCAAGAGAGGACTTTGTAGTACCTGATGAGTTGGTGTCGGAAGAAAAAGACGGAAAGAAAACTATTCTGGGAGCAAAAAGACTGTCCAGAATAATCCATAAGGAGGACTGACGATGATTGCATCCCATCCCTTTTTATTTTTTGTTTGACGACGGAGGTGAATAAATGTCAAATATATATAGAGAAAATGTAAAACATGTAATAAATGAACTAAAAAGGTGCGAAAGGTTTGTGATGTCTGCAGATTACTACAATCTCATAGACACTGAAGGACTGCATGTTCTTAAATATGCAGACCAAGAACAACTATGTGAGGTTCTACAGACATTGCAAAGTATATTGATATCACTCGACAACTACAAATACAATAGACAAAAAATTGTCGATGCGATAGAGTTGGTTCTAATATTGTCGAGAGGATATATGAAGAACCAGAAGGTGAAGGAACTTGTTGATTGGTTCAACAAGAAATATAAGTATAAGAAACGGAGGTGAAAAAAATGACAAAAACACAAAAAACACAAACACCACAAATAACATGGAAAGATGACATACCATTTTATGAACAAAATGAGCATGAACCAATATGTAGGTGGTATGTCTGTCTTGCAGTTTTTGATGGCAAGAAGAGATTGTCTGTTATGCGAGAGCATAAAAAAGTTGAGGTTGTTTTTAAAATAGACAAGGAGTGGATTGCAATGAGAACAAAAGAAGACGCAAATTATACAGTTAGTCTCGTTTTGAGGCTAACTGAGTTAGCCGAGATGCTGTTCTTTAGTTGACTTTAGTAGGAGGTGAAAAAATGATGTATGTTGTATCAAAGATTGTTACGATGTCAGAGAAAGTATATGACTCTGACATCGTAGGGTTTGAAGAGTATCCAAAGAAAGACGCATTTACTAACTCAAATAAGTCAGAGATTATATTTAGTGTGTACGATGATTGCAGTCGAACACTGTACGATGTTCATGTTGAAAGAGTAGATAGAAAAAGATTAAAAAGTGTAAACAGAAGAAACTTGAAAGAACTGTTTTTTAATGTTTACATTACGGAATGCCACATAAAGTTTGAGGTGGCGTTCTTTAGAGGTAACGGGAATGTATATCGGTCTATAAGTATGGATATAATGAACAGAATTGTCAGTTGTATCCTTGACTTTGAGGAAAAGTCAAGGAAAATGCAGAGGTGAAAAACATGACTAAAATAAGTAAGGAACAACTGTTATCGCTTTGCAAACAGTTTCGTGCAGTCCTTGTGGACTTTGAAAAGTATACAGTGCCTGTAGAAGGAAACCGTGTTACTGTCTATCATCTTGTCGTTATTGACAAGGAGACAGGGATGAAGTATGAGTATTGTGAGTAGAGGTGATTAAAATGAAAACGAGAAATATAAATAAAAACAGCCCTAACGCACCAGTTAGGGAGGAAGCAATAGTTGGTGGTCGGATGAACAAAATATATATAAATGGTAACAAGGATTTCAAGAGGCAGGCATCTGCGAATGGATGGTCTGGTGATGGAACATATGAAAATCCGTACATCATTGAGGGATACAATATAGACGCTAACTGTGGTTCATATTGTATTATGATAGAAAACACTGATGTATGGTTCGTAATACAGAGATGTAGTCTAAAGAACGCAAATAATGATGCGTATACAGGTGCAGGGATTATACTTCGTAATGTCAGTAATGCTAAAATTCTACACAATAAGATAGACTATTGTTCAAATGGGGTATATGTTAGTGATGGAAATAACATTGAGATAGGTGTCAACAAGTGTTCATTTAATGACAAGGATGGTGTATACATAGAAAATTCAAGAAAGGTAATTGTAACTGGAAATATATGCATTGGAAACGATAATGGTATTTTTGTTAGTGCGTGCGATAACAGTGATGTGTATGCAAACATAACAAACGACAACTTTGGTAAAGGAATACTTGTTCAATTTTGTGACTACTGTTTTGTCTCTCAGAATAAGTCAGTTGCTAACTTTGAGAATGGACTGTGTGTTTCAAATTCTAAAAGAATAACAATACATAAAAATCTATGTGTATGCCATGCAGTGTACGATGCACTGTTTTGTAATATAAAACAATGTAGGCTTGAGAAAAACGAGTTTGAGAAAGTTAAAAATATAGAGTGAGGTGAACAAAATGCAAATGGTAGAGAAGAGAGTTATAAATGAGAAGGTTGTTTTCCCACGAGACATAAATGAGGAATACAACATCATCGTCTATAAGATATGGGACGATGATGGGCAGGTTGAGTACAGGGTTGAATTGGATTGGGAATTAGGACAGAGTGTTAACGAGATTGCAGAAATATCTGTGTATGAGGACTACGATGAATATGGAGATGATGGATATGTCTATGATGAAGAACTTGAAAAAAAGATAAAAGACTTTATTATAGAATGGGAGAACAATCAGGGGTGACAAAATGGTAAATAAAAAAATACCAGAGGTGCGAACATATGTATTAACATGTCCGCACTGTGGAGGAGTGATAGAAATCGTGTTGAATAAGAAAAACGAACCTATGTTCGTAGTAAACAACAATGACAACAATGAGAGGTGAGAAAATGAAAACAGAAAATAAAGACAATAAGCACCAGAAAACTGGTGCATGTGCTGGGATTTTCGTGAACGACGAGACATTGACTATATGCGATGGTTCAAAGTTTTATAACTTTGAACTCATCAGTGTGGAAGACGCTGTTACTATGGAGAAGGAAGAAAGAAAAAGACTGTCTATACAGGAAATAGACAGTATAGTTGAGACGATAAGAAGTGTTGTAAGAGCAGAGATGGAGGAATAAACATGAACGGAACAAATGGTGTGTCTATTTTGGATATTGGGGATGTAAAGTCGTTCATCCCCAGTAAGGAGCAGAGATATCTCGACATCTACGGCATACACAATGTTGTAGATGCCCACTTCTTGAGTAGCGTCCCACTACTACTCAAAGGAGAGAAAGGGACTGGAAAGACACTATCGGTGTACGAGTGGGCGAGACAGCGTGGTGTACCAATTTTACAATTTGATTGCTCGGAGGGGACAAAGCGGTTCGACTTAATTGGTAGGTTTATACCGATTGGTAACGAAGTAAAATACCAACTCGGTGTGATGCCCACCGCAGTTCAGGTTGCAAATATGGTCGGTGGGTGCGTTCTTGTTTTTGAAGAAATTAACGCACTGACACCAGAAATGCAGAAGGTATTAAACCAACTGCTTGACTTTAGACAGCATGTATACATACCAGAGATTTCGACTACCTTCGACCTAAAACCAGATAAAAAACTATTGGTGGTAGGGACAATGAACCCAACAACATATGGTGGTGTGTTTCCATTGAACGAAGATTTACAGAGCAGGTTCGCAGAGATTTGGTTTGGGTATCCAACAGAGGAACAGGAGATGCGGATATTCGAGTATGTCTTTGGACAGCAGACAGGTGATGACGCAAATCTCGCTATGTTCTTGATAAAACTGTCTGGAGAACTTAGAGAACTAAAGAGAAGCGGTGCGATATCGTATGCACCGTCAACAAGAGATATACATCTTGTATGGAAGATGTATCAGTCATATAAACAGATGTCGATAAACAAAGCATTGGAATACTCACTACGACACGGTATATCATACCGATATCAGGGCGACGAAGTAAATACAGTGAAGGACAGAATACACAGTGTTCTTGGGGTTGAGATATAGAGGTGAGAACATGGATGAAGAAAAAATTGAGAGGTTCAACAAATCCTCTTTCTATAACTTTTTTAATTCGGTGATTGGTAAGGACAGGGGGTTCAGACTGTCTATTAGTGGTGACAGTGACATATACTTTGAAAATATAAAGAACATTGCATTTGGTGATGGAACAAGGGCAGTGCATGTCATTGTTCCTGAGTTCAACTCTAAAGATAGCAGGAGAAAGTCATATACTCTACTTGAGAGCAGTGTAATGTCTGCAATGATGCGTAGAAGCACAGATAATGTTATAAAAGTATTAAATACGAAATACAATGTTATACATGACATAACTGTTATAGACACTGTGCTGTTCTTTACTAATCTTGCGTGTAGTGCTGTTTATGGTTCACTTCACAGGGGCTATTTAAATACGACAAAAGTTATAGGTAACGAACTAAGTGGATTTATAGAGGGTGGTGAGACGATGGCTTTTTCATTGTCTCCGTTTATTGCTACTGGAAATACAAAAGCAATAGAAAAAGCGATTAAGGTTTTCAAGGAGTATGGTGTAGACGAAGATATGACTTTAAAATGCATAATGAGTGTTTTACAAAAGCCAACATTTAAGAATGCTATAAGAAATAGTGTCAGTATACTTAAGTTCTTAAAGAGGAAGAAAGAACAAGAAGAGAAAAAGATGGTGGACGATGTTATGGGTGAGGTAAAGATAGATACAAACATAGTTGTCAATGTTCCTGCAGATAGTGATGATGACAGTAATACCAACAAGAAAGATGACAGTGTTAAGGGTGATAGTGGTGGAGATACTGAAACTCAGGAAAAACAGGAAAACGATAATGATGAAGAAGACGATGACATGGAAAATAATGAGCAAGATAAACAGGACAAAGAAGAAGCCAGCAGTAGTAGTGTTGGTGACGGTGGTAGTAGTGGAGATGTTGATGATGAAATACTATCACAAATAGAGGACAGAGACTTCATAGAGGACACAATAAAGGCTATGGACGAAGTAAGGAGTGCAGAAGAACAAACAATAGCAAGTGGTTTTGGCAACTATAACTTTGACTTTAATATTGTCAATAACAGGGAAGTTGATGAAGTTATACCAGAGTTAAAGACAAAGCTGGAGAATATTAAAGTATATCTCAGGACGAGAAAGACGATGAGGAATACAGAAGATGGCATTGACATAGACACAGACAATTACATACAAAAGAGGTTTAACAGTAATGTAGATGATATATTCTTCGCAGACAAGAACAATGTTGGAATTATGTTCCACATTGTAATTGACACAAGTGGCTCAATGTCAGATGCGTCTTCAATGATGAAAGGAAGGAATAAATTAGAGACACTTAATATAGTTGCTAATACAGTATATCAGGTGTTTAAAGACATCGCTAAGTTCAGTATATATTATTACGATGGTGATGAGAGATTTATCAATATAAAAGTGTCTAACAAGCCAATAGTTCTTGGATGTGGAAATGCAACACCAACATTAGATGTAATAAAATATGTTGCAAATAAGATAAAAGAAACAAGGGGTCAGAATGTTAAAAACATTCTGATATTGATGACAGATGGTATGCCTAATCTAATAAAGGGAAACAGTGTCAGGCTATACGGTGATTTCAAGGGTAACCTTGTGTACAAGTTGATAAGAAGTGAATTGAATAAGATGTCTGCATATGTTCCAGTGATGTGTATTATAGATATGGGTAGTCATAGTAGTTCTGAATACCTGACTAAATGTGTAAAGTATGCATTTATGAACCAAGTTGATATAGCGAGAAATGATAAGCAGATGTCTGATATGTTTGTAAACACTGTGTTGAGTGTGATAAGGAGGTATTATAGATGACGGTCATCTATTCATAGATGACGGAGGAATGGATATGAAGACGGAAGAAATGAAAGCAAAAATAGTGTCCGTTCTCGGTGAGGAAGAAGCCGAGAAACGGATAGGGGCTTTGAAAGAACAGGGACTGCCAGAGAGAGCGATACTGAACAAGATACTGAGAGACATAAGAATACAGACAAGACAGATAAAAGACATACAGGGACTGTATCTTGGTCAGTATGCAAAGAAGAGTGGTTCGTTCTCAATGTATATCGTTGAGGACACAAACAAGGAACTGCTGACAATAAACATAGACGATGTCGGAGACAGTGAAGTGAAAGACATAAAGGCAGGAGATATAATAAAAGTGTCAGAGGTTGCAGAGAAACACAACATAGACACAGATACCATTTTCTATGTGGCGTCAGAGACAAGCCATATAGAGAAGGTTGGCGAGGGGAACTACGACGAATATGCCTCACCAATTGGAGCGATGACAAAGAGTGGACTATATTTCATAAAGGGTGAGGTGTTCTTCGTCAATGAAGTCAGCGTATTTGACAGCGATGGAACACCGACAGGAAAGAAACCACTTGTAGAACCAAGCACAGGGTCTTGCAATGTGAGGATAACAATACAGGACAATCAGGGAGACAGAGCAGAGTTCAGAATACTGAAACTGGAAAAACTGGAAAAACTGTGCGGGGTAAAGCTAACATCAGCGACTACAATAGAAGAACTGAGAGACTATCTGCTACACGCAGACATATACCTGTTCACACGCTACGATGAGAAGGTAAACGAGAACAGGGATGTAAAAATCTTATTTGTTGAGAACGGGATTGGTGAAATACTCACTACTCCCTAAACTATTTTTTTGGAGGTGATATAATGGAAATAATTGATATAGGAAACGAATATCTGGAACAGATACGAGACATTGTTCAGAAGGCAATGAAGGACGATAGAATAGAAGTAGAATATGTAGGTGAAACATATCACGAAGAACCTATAAGGAACGAAGAATATTGTTCTATGGTTTTTGAGTGCAGAATAGTGTTTAAACTTAAGGGGGTGTAAATATGGATACATCAGAACGAGAAAAGCAAGTATTTAAGATGGTGCTTGGTGCAATACAGCACATTGCAAAGAAGACTGCGAACGGGTTTGATAACCTGTCTGACGAAGAGAAAAGACTGATTGACATGCTATCAGATGGAACAATAGACGGTGGCTCAATGGCTCTATCTCTAATTTCACTGATGGCGAGAGACTCACTTATTGATGACGAAAAGTATAGAAACGATGTTGACAGGAGAGCAATGGAACTGAGAAAGAGAATACTGGAGGCAATTTACGAAATATACAAAGATACAGGTGTTGTTGTGAAGGAAGAAGATGGAATAACACTTAAGTCAGGAACTGCATCTGAGATTGTGCCTGTGTTTGACGAGATATTCTACTCAGTGTTCAGTATACTAACAGAGCTTCGTGAGTCGTCAGAGATATTCAATGTGAGAAGTAAGAAAGCACTTGAAATACTTGGAATGGCGTCTAAGGAAATGGCTGTTAGAGAAAGCAGAGTTGATAGAAAAATAGATGAGATGTTCAGGTGAGAATATGGACGAGCTTGAAGTATTTATATCAGAACTGCTAAGTAGATTGACTTACTTCGACGAGCCTCTGAAGACACCGAGTGTCGGTATTGACATAATAAACGAAACAATAGAAAAAACTGAGGAGATATTCAATAGAGAAGGACTTAAGATAAACAGGACAAAGGAAGAACTACAAAGAACAGGAGATGTTGTAATCAGTCTGGTTAACAAGATTATACAAAACGCATACTCGAACGGTTATGCTAAAGGGAGGCAGAGAACATGATTTATGTAATAGGGTTTTTACAGAGCTACTACAAGAAAGATAAGTTCAAAGTAGAACATAAAATACTTGCAGAACTATCAAGGCAAAACAGTGAATTTGCAGTATTTATGGCTAACGAGGAATACAAAACAAAGAAATACTATGATGTTGCAGTATACGATAAAGACAGAGACGAGTGGACATACAGTGCAAGAGAGTTCTATGAAGACAGGGTTATGGAGGATATAATAACTAATGCAGTGTTCATGTATAGGGATTTAACATTGAGAAATGAAATACCAGAAAAACTGGAGAAGGAATGTATAAAATACAGCAAAACAAAAGAAATACAGGAGATGTATGAACAGCTTACAAGAACATCAGATAGAGACGAGAGAGAAGCATTGAAAGTAGCAATATCTGGAAAAATGGTATGTAATTTAATAGAAAAATTCGGGAGGTAATAAAATGAAAACATGGAGTGTAAAAAATATGGGCATCGTAGATGCTGGTGGCTCTGACGGCAAGTATTGGGTCTATAGTATAGTGTCTCCTACAGGTGAGATGTATAGACTGAAGATACACGCACTAAACAGAGAGTATTTCACATATGGAGACACAATGTATAAATACAATGAGGATGACATGTCTTGGGATATAGTAACTGATAAAGACGAATACATAAAGGTAATGAGAAAGATACACGATAGTATTATGGACGGAGAAATTGAGCTAATAGAAAAAGAGAGACAGCTAATAATACAGCAAATTAAAACACAGGAAGAACTGACAAAGCTATTAAAGGAACTGAAGGAAAAACTACACAAAATTTCTAACAAGAAGGAGGTTGATTAGATGAAAAACGAGGATATACATAAGGTTGTAGATGGAGCGTTGGGAGGTAAGCTTGGAGAAAAGGCTGTGGTCTCAGTAATAGCAGTTGATGTAAAAGCAATAAGTATAAAATGGCTTGAGAAGGCAGGCGTAAAAGTAAGAATGCACGGAACAAGGCAAATCAGGGACTCAGTGTTTGTAGTGATAAGAAAATACAGAGGAGACGAGGTTACGACAGCAGACTGCTATATAAAGGAGGCGAAATAATGACTGAAGAAAATAATAACAATAGCAAAGAAGGACTACTACATGAGTTGCTCAAAAACATAGCAGAGATGTCATTGTTAGAATACTCAGAGAGGTTCAAAGAGCAGATAGATGAAGACCTAATTACAGCAACAAACATAGCAGTGCTTGAAATGAGAAATGAGATACTGAAAGCAATCAAAGAAGCATCAGATTATATAGATAATGAACAAAAATTACAAGAGAAATATATTACCGTTGTAAACATGGTTGTAGACAGAATAAAGAAACTCAGGGATATGAAAGACGATAGAAACAGTGATAAGTTGTGCTACAGATGCAAGTACAGGGATAAAGTGTCTGGTTCAGAACACTCAAAGTGCAACCATCCGATGTGTAGAGAATTAGTGGAGAACAAGACGCTTGACTTGTTTGCAACACTTGGCAGTGTAGGTAGATTTCAGAACCCGATAATTGGAACTATAAAATACAGATACATGTATGTGTTTCCAATAGAAGGGTTGTTTGTAAAGGCACATATGCACGGCGTAGAAAACGGGTGGTTTAACTTCCCGTTCAACTTTGACCCGAGATGGCTAATTGATTGCAGTGGATTTACGGAGGCATCAGATACACAGAAAAAGGAGGTAGAAGAATGAAGTGCAGTATAGACGAACAATACCGCAGAAAATTCTCGAAAGAACAGTATATGAAATTCGTAGAAATATCCAAAACTTGGGGCGAGTATGTGTCAGACAACATGAAACTGGTATACATTGTGGAGTGGAAATATAAGTGTTTTAAGAACACGCAATCATTCGAAACTGTAGTATGTGAAGTAAGTTTTCCAGATGGTAAATTGTATTTTGTGGATACTGTTACAGAGAGCGACCCACTCATAGATTTTATTGATGCACTCATATTTGACACGCTCCAAGAAGCAGTTAACGCTGTAGACAATGAATTTCAAGATAGCGATACAATAAAGGTCATTAAGAGGAAGTTTTTAAAGAGGTGAAAAAATGAATAGAGTAAAGTGTGTGTTTTGTGGGAGCTGGGACACAACAAGAGTAGCAACTGCATACAAGCCAGAATATATGAATGCGAAAGCATACTGTCCTCATACAGGACAGAGAATAGACTTAAGCATAGAGACATCGAACGAATTTAGAGCGAATAAAGACTTAATGATATATTCGTGCAATAAGTGTAAGCACCTGTTTGTAAAGGAGGTATAAATATGAGCATAAAGGATAGGTTTACAAAGGTAGATGGTATAAAAAAGAATGGAACAATAATATCGGTATGGGGCAGGGAAAAGTGTGGTAAAACACACTTTGCACTGACAGCGTCTGAAGTCGCACCAGTATATGTATTTGACTTCGACTTGGGTGTTTCAGAGATAGCGAGCAAGTTTAAAGGTGAAATCTATATAAAATCATATGGAACAAAGCCAACAGAGCAGAATGTCACTGATTACGAGAAGACACTAAACGAATTTGTAGATGATTATACAGGGCTATTAAACGAAATAACAGAGGGCGTAATAGTGATAGACACAGGAACTCATCTATGGCAACTTGTTCAAAAGGTAAAGATGGATAAAATAAAGAAAAAGAGAGAAGCAAATGGACAGCCAGTATATCCATTTGACTATGCGGATGCAGAGCATTTCTTTGCCAGTATAATCAACTTTAAGAGACTACAGCAAGTTGGAGTGAATATGATATTAACGCACAAAGCAAAGGAGCAGTATGACAAAGCTGGACATCCAACTGGAGTGTTTGTTCAGAATTGCCAGTCACAAATACCATACTTGGTCTCATCAGTGGTTCAGGTTACAAAAGAGAAGGGAGTGTTCTATGCTACAATAGAGACATGCAGGACAAATCCACTATCTGAAGGACAGAAGATACAAAAGCCAACATACAAGATAATAATAGAGAAGGTGCTGGCATGAGAAACATAGTAATACATAATAAATGTATTGGCTATCTAATAGAACAGCTTGGACTGAAAGAATACAAAGTGTTCAATGTGCCACATGGTAGATTTACAAGAGACATATTCGGAATGTGGGATACAATGATTGCTACTCCAGACAGAGTAATATTTGTTCAGGTCACACATAAATACGAGCTTAATGACACAATAAGAAATCATGGTCTGGACGATAGAAAAAACTATATACTTTCTCCTGTTTACTCCTACTATGTGGTTACATTTATTAAGAGAGGCAGAAAATACGAGTTTAGTATTATACCAATGGGGGAATGATTGTGTATGATTTAGGAGATATATATGATAATTTCATAGAAGAGTATGTAAAGTATGCAAGTGAGATATGCGATGCACCGACTGAATATCATATAGCAAATGCAATGTTTATGATTTCAGCGGTTACATTGAGAAAGGTATATCTTGAGACAAGCTACATGCGATTATACCCAAACATATGGGTATTACTTCTTGGTAAGAGTGGTATATCAAGAAAGACAGTGAGTATGAACATAGCACTTGACATACTTAGAGAAGTATTGCCAGATAATGAATTACCATCAGATGTTACACCAGAACAGCTAATAGTAGAGCTTGAGTCACTACCTGTTGGTTATATGATAAGAGACGAGATGTCTGGGTTCTTTGATATGCTAAATAGAGATTATATGAGTGGAATAAAGGATACGCTTATGAAAGTATACGACTGTATAGATAAGTATGGAAGAAGTACGAGGAAGTATACGGTTAATATAAAGGATGTATATGTGTCTATACTTGGTGCTACTACTCCATCACGACTATTTGAGACGGTAAGTGCATGTGATTTTGAGGTTGGATTTCTGTCTCGTTTTATGTTAATAACATACAGAGACAGGACTTATAAGGGAGTAATAAACAGAAGACCAGAACATGATGAGATAAGGAAAAAACTTATTAACACACTAAGGTTTATAAAGGACTTATGTTCTATAGGTATATGTATGTATATGGACGACTATACTTTAGGTGAGTTTAATAAATGGAAGAACGAGTTGGATAGGAAAATAGAGGAAACGACAGACGATGCACTTGTGTCTGTCTATGCAAGGATACCAGAGACAGTTCTAAAAGTGGCAATGATTATGAGACTTAGCAGACCAATAGAACTGTTATATGACATAATAAAGAACATAAAGTATAAAGGACTAACACAGGACAAAGCGAATGAAGCCATGCTGGATAAGCTAATTGAAGTTTATGGGAAGCCCCCCGTCAACGGGGGGCTTCCCGAAAAGACGGACAAAGCTCACAGAATTTTTCAGGGGGTGGCTAATCCTCTGGCTGAAGAGCATGAAATAGGGTCGTCCGAGAAGGACGGAGCAGAGCCAGAAGAGCAAAATCAAGAAGGGACGACGCAAAATTCACAAAAAAGGGGGGTCTCTTCTCTCTCAAGCGAAAATAAGAAAAAAGGAATTATGATTTCTTGTGAATTTGTGAAAACAATAATTGAAAAAAATAAGAGCCAGAGTAGTGTTAGAGAGAGAGGAGAGAGAGTTCACATAGAATTCACAGAGATAGTAGCTTCTAAGCTATATACCGATAGTATTTATGGATATCTGGCTAATACATTTTTATTCTTTTATAATAAGGAACTTTCAAAATTAATAGCCCTTATGAATTCTCTCAAGGCAAGGTATCCGAATGGGCAAATTCCGCATAGCGATTTGCTAAAATATTCCCACATGAGGTCAGACCAGTTCAACCAATGTATAAGGACATTAGTTGAAAGCGGTGTCGTAAGTTGTGGATATGGAAACCGCAAGAGTAAGTATTATGTCTTGTCTGAAATTGCAACGGAGGTGTCTAAATGAGAGTAAGGACATATATAGAACCAAAATTGGACTTTGTATCAGAACTAAGAGATAAGGACTTAGTTCTGTATGCGAGAAAGTGGTTGTCAGAAGTTAGAGTGTATGAAAGAACAGAAAAAGGATGGAGCGAAGGCAAAGAACAAGAGATAGAAATAGTAAACCTGCTGAAACATACATCAAAGGCAGACATAACAAGAACAATACTGATAAGGCAGGAAGATGCAGAGAGGATAATGCAAGGCAAGAAGCCATCACGAGAGCTTAGATTGCTTATGGAGAGATTTAGATTTGAAATAGCAAAAACATACGGAGACATAATGACTGAGTATATTAATGCTACGATTAATAAAATAAAGATTAGACCAGATATATCAATTACACCTTTCTTAGTGTTTGGAATACCAGACAGGGTTTATGCAATGTTTAAAATGGTTGACGAAAATACAGTATGCTTGGATGCGGTTGAGAAAATAAAACTTATGAACATGTCTATATATTATGTTATTACAAATCTGTTATCTGGTGATGATATAAAAAGATTTATGCCAGCATTTGACGAGCTTAAGAAATATGAGGGTGCTAAAACAATAGAAGAGATAAAGTTGTTTGTTGATAAAGCAAATAAGCTGTTGGACAACATATACGAAACAAGTAAAAACATTGTATACTTAAGGGTAGGCGGATATATAAGAGATAGTATAAACACAATAAAGAAATCCGTTGATATAGTGTATGGTTCAGTAAAGGTTGGTCTTTCTATAAGAGATATAAACAAAAAGTATGCTGAGAAAGGAGTGGTAAAGTATAATATGTCTGAGAACTGCTATGTTGAGCTTATAGCCGATACTGGATATCTAATATCTGACGAGGAGACTGTAAGGAGTTATTATAGCGAAATAAACAACATACAAGATATAACTATATACGCACCAAGAATAACAACACAGCAGGAAATAAAGATAGTTACTGTGTATGCATCTATTCCAGACCCATCTAATAAAAATGTAATAATAAGAATGGATAAAAATGAACATAGTATAATGGAAGTCCCTTCAAAAATAGATGGGATAAAAAGACACTACAACATACCAAATCTAAGACTACTCGAAAGAACACATAGATACATATACAAAGACGGTAAGAGAATAGGTGGAACAAAGATAGATGACTATCTATATGATATATTTGTTGTGGGTAATTTCAGAATGACATTCAGCATAAGGCATTTAAGAATATACAGGTATAAAATATTATACCCAATAACAATAAAGGGGGTGGCTTAATGGTTGTATTGATTGTAAATGTGCCATATACAGATAAGGAACTTACAAACAGGGGTATAGATGTAAAAACATTAGTAGCTAACAATATACTTATAAAGAAGAACAATAATCTATATCTGAACGAAGCATATACAGGTAATCTGGTTGAGTGGAATGTAGTGGAATTCCCAGAGCGATTTTCAAGAGAGAATGCAGAAGAAATAATGGAGAAATTCGGAGAAGCGGGTAGGGAGTTGCTATCTGAGCTTATAGAGAGCAGAGTATTGTCTGTATATAGAACAAGCGGACTTATATCGGGATACAGATTAGTTATGAAAGATATAGCGATAAAGAGTGATATAATATCAGACGAGATATATGAACTAATAACGCATGCAGTGTTTAGCTATATAACGAGAACACAGAACGAGATAAAGAGAGAGGTATTACTCAGAGGCGAGTATATAGATGAGCCGATACAGATACAAGAAGTAATGAAAGTGATAAAAGATAAAGGATTATCTGATGACTTAGTCTATGCGATGGCTATACAGTTGCTTGACGAATATAATATGAAAGACGATAAGCTGTTACTAAATAGTGTTGTATTGGGTAGTGCGAGAAGAGAAGAAAGAACATATAAGGCAGAGCCATTTGTAATGTATACAATAAAATTCGGGTATATAAAGCCCAAAGTCACAGGTAATTATGTTGCGAGATTACAGTGGAAGATGAGAGGAAGCGGTGAGAAGAGAAGAGAAAAGAAATACAGAGGTTTTTCACAGATACTGGTATACTTTCAGGCAACCGATGTAAGAGAAGCCGAGAGAAAGGGCAAAGAATTAATGGAAAAGGTATTGTCAGAGATAAATTATCCAGACTTAAGAGAGATATTATCAACATGGAACAGTGCATACTTTGAAGTATCAGAGACTGTAAGGTATGAGAAGGAAGGAACATATGAGCAATACAACGAATATACAGGGCATCCAGAGAAGGCTAAATTATCAAGGAGGGGTGAGATATGAAATTATTTATAGATTATGACGAAACTGGTATAGATATAATAGAAAATGACATAGATAAGATAGTCAAGGTCATAGATGTTTATTCATATGAGATATACGAGACATCTCCAGACAGATATACAGCGGTGCTGTATATATTTGGAGAATACGAACCGAGACATATATATAAGAAAATAAAGAACATGATACACGCAGATAGAGACTATATAAGTATATCTATAGATATGAATACATCTATGATGCGAGTAAGCGAGAAGAATGGCTATAAGCCAGAAAAGGTAAAGGAGGTAAAAATATGGCAAGAAAAGTAATATTTGGAGACTGTTTTGAAGTGCTGGACACAATAGAGAGCAACAGTGTAGACCTTGTATTGACAGACCCACCATACGGAGTGACTGAAGAAGAATGGGACAGAGTAGACATAATACCGTACACTACAAAGTGGCTAATAAAAGTGTACGATAAGGTAAAGGAAGGCAGATATATACTGATATTCTGGTCTGTCAAATACATGAAGCAGTTCTATAATGTGGTTGACCTGATAAGAGGTGTTGTGGTTGATTGTAGAATGTATTACCCGATAATATGGCATCATAGAAATACAATGTTTGCGATACCAAAGTTTATGAGGAACTATACATATACGCCTATATTTGTTCTATCAAAGGGTAGTGGGTTTATACTTGAAAAACAACTTGAAAACAGACCATTCAGTGTATGTGATACAGTGCTTGAGTATAGTGCAGTGTGCCATGAAAAACTACATGTATGTCAAAAACCTGTTGACTTACTAAAGGAGCTAATAAACAGGTTTTCATTTGAAGGAGAAACTGTATTAGACCCATTTGCAGGCTCTGGTTCTACAGGTGTTGCATGTATAAAGACAGGCAGAGACTACATACTGATAGAGAAAAACATGGAATATTATAATGTAATATTAAAAAGACTTGAGAAGGTGAATGGAAATGGAGATTTGGCAGTGTTTTAAGCAAAGTATAATATCAAACAGAGGTAGATGGATACAAATGCTGGACACATATACAAGGAAGCACAACTATATAAAAGAGTTTGCGTTCCCATACAGGCGAATATGCTACGGAAATAGCCATCTACTAAGGCAGATTATGTATTTCGGCTGTGAGAAGCATGGAGACTGCTATCTATCTCTGTATAATTATAAAAGTGTAGTAAAGAACGATGGAAGGCAGGTTAAGGAGATGCCAGACTACAACACAATAGAGAACATTGACTTCATATTCTTTGACTACGACACACTAAAAGCATTTACTGAAGCTGATATGCTAAATCAGGACATTGGTGGAAGTATTATATACAGAAGTGGCAGGGGCATACATCAATACATATATCTAAGCAAGGCATACACAATAGAACAAATCGTAGAGTTTAAAATTAGATTGGTTAAGCAGTTTAACCTAAAGTATGTAGACAGGTCGCTGTTTATGTGCAATGACAAACCAATATACGATAAGACAAGAGTTGTCAGAATACCATATACAGTAAACCCAAAGACAGAAACACAGATGATACCATTAGTCAACCACAATGTATACATACACGACATAGAACAAAAGGAATTTATAGAACCAAACTATAAGGAAATACAAATAGTAAAACGGGTAAACATAGAGGAGGTGTTGAAATGAACGAAGCGATTGAACTAATAGAACGAAAAGGATATGCAACACTAAGAGAAATAAAGGACATATATAAAGACAGGTACGAGCATATAGCTAATAAATTAAGGAATATGGCAAGGAGACCAGACAGTAATTTTATCTATATAAGACTGTCTAACAAAGACATACAGATATTTTTCATAAAGAGAGGTGTTAGAATACCAGAGCTAAAAGACAAAAAAATATAAAATAAGAGACGGAGGGAGCATCGTCATATATGAAGTAGTGACTTTGCTTTTGCCTTTATATCGTCTGGGACTTTTGGATTTCTTAAAATAAAATCTGCAACTTTCCTACCAAAAGTGTCAAGAAGTTTTTTGTATTGGTCTGGTGTTAGTCTCTCATTTTTTCCAAGTATTGTTATCATATGTTCTACAAATACATTTTCTGGGTTGTTTACCATGTAATCTATTAAAACAGAAAATACCTGTGGAGAAAGCTCATATCTAAGCATAAAGTATAGCTCTTCAATAAAGTCATAGTATGTACGGGTTTCAAGTAGCATTTTCATAGTTGTTTCGTCAAATATATGACCATAAGACTTTATAGATGCTCTTATAAATGAACGATACTTTGCCTCATGTTCTTTTGAAATAGTACCTTCCTTTGCTTCCATATATAGTAGAATATAAGACCTTACTATGTAGTTATAAACCTCTTCCTTGCTTCTGTTACAAAAAGCATACTGTATATTGCCAAGCGATATCATACCACCAAACATATATGCACCCAAATCTGGAAGTAGTTTTATAATATTAGCCATTGCTTCGTTTATTATATATCTTTTTCTAATATCTCCAAAATGGGCGACTGGTTTGGGGATAAGAACTGCAACTCTTTTTATTTCTTCTATTTCTTCATATCCATCTTTATCGGTATAATACTTCATTTATATCACCCCAAATATAGTCTTGCCTTAGCTTTTATTTCGGCTGGTACTGCTGGGTTTTTCATTATTGTAGGTGCAATATATTTACCACCTATTTCTATGAGCTTATTGTATTGGTCATCTGTAAGATGTGTATTAATTGAAAGTGGATTTAGTAGATACAACATTGTTGCTGGGTCTAATTCTCTAATATTTTTTGATATAAAGTCAATAATTACATTAAAAATTGATGAAGTAATACTTTGCGATGTTGATAAGTATATAGAAAGTTCATCAATAAAGTAAATATACATTTTGGTTTCTAAAAGCATTTTAATAACTGTATCATTGATATATATGTTATACTCATTGTTTTCAAGTGAGTTTGATATTATTTCTTTATATAGCATTACACTATTTTCTTTACCACGAATAATACCAGAAATAGTATATTTTAATAAAAGTATACATGACTTTATAGTATCTACATATATTGTTCCATTACTTTTACCACAGAATGCACTCTGTATTGCTTCTATAGAAAAATTGTCACTAAATACTTCATAGAATAAGTCTGGAGATATAGCTGATACAGATAATATATCTCTGTCTATTTTGTATTTGTCTATAATCGTTTCCATTTCTTTGTATTTGTCTATAATCATTTCCATTTCTTCTTTGTTTGATGGTTTCATTATAATCACCCAACATACAACTTTGCCTTAGCTTTTATTTCAGCTGGTACTGCTGGGTTCTTTAGTATTATGCCAGCAACATACTTGCCACCGATATCGACAAGCCTATTATATATGTCAGGCGTTAGGTTTTTGTTCATAGCAATTGGTTCAAGTATATAGAGTATCTCTGTAGCACCGAGTTCTTTAATGTGTTTCGAAACAAAGTCAAGGACAAAGTCGATGACAAATGAGAAACCTTTATTTGAATAAATGCTGGCGTTTTTAAGATACTCATATAGCTCCTCAAGGAAATAACTGTATATACCAGTCTCAAAAAGCATTTTCAGGATTGTCTCGTCTATATACGACTTGCATTCAATAAGTGCTGTTTCTATTGCACTGGCATATATCTTTGCCTCTTCTTCGTCCTTATGTTTCTTTGCTTCTCGGTATAACAGTATACACGCTTTCAATGTACTTGTATATATGTCGTTTTCATTTTTGTTGCAGAAAGCGTACTGTAGTGATATTGGAGTCACTTCATCAGAAACTATCTTTTCTGACAGTTCTGGTACTTTTTCTAATACATCAATTATTCCTTCGTGTATACCGTACTTCCTTGCAATTTCACTATACTTTGACATTATGCTCACCTCTTTTTATACAGATAGTAAGCCAACGCACCAATACCGATACCACCACCGATAATAAGTGCTGGTATCAGCCATGATGGTAGCTGTCCAGCCTGAGCTTGTGGTTGCTGTATAACAGCACCAGCACAGGCAAATGACATCCAATCGTCAATTACTGCACTTATATTTCTGTTAAATCCAAGTATTTTAAAGCATGGATATTTAGACAGATTTGGAACAAGTATATCAAGACCAGACCTCAGCTTATATACTGTTCCCTCTACTCCAAATGCATCATACATCATAGAACCAGATGGGTTATACAGATTTTCGTGTGTTATCATTATAACCTTATCGTTCTGTAGTGTAGATGGAAGGTCTGTTACGAGAGAGAGCTTGTCGTTATATAGTAAATATTTGTCTTTTAGCTTTGCAAGATGTTCGTAAAGCATAAAGTTAAGAGACCCAGATATGTTAAATACAGATGCATCTATCCTGATTGGATTTATAAAGTCTATATCTACGATATTTGGTGTCATACCAAGTCTGTTTACTCTATCGTTAATAAGAATAATATATAGGTCTAATGAGCTTATCTCATAGACCACAGTTGGGTCAAGCTCAATAGTGCTACCATCTTTCTTTGTTATTCCTATTCTCGTACTCCAGCTGTTAGTTACTTTTTGTCCAAGATATGTCTGGTTTGATATATTTTGAGTTAATGAATAACCTAAGTTTTCGTCATTTGTATACACTATAAGTATTCCAGTTGTTCCACTTGTGAACATATATGATGCTTTTTCTTGTGGTAGAATAAATGGATAGTTCGGATTATAGTAAAAGTTCAACCTGTTGTAGTCAATAAACTCAAGCATAGAACCAAATCTAATCAGATTTGTGTCGTATCCAAATGTCATATCTCTGATAAGTGGTGCATACCCATCAAGATATGCTGGTATAAACACTTCATTAAAAAGCTTTTTCCATTTGTTTGTATTGTAATATCCATCTTCAGGTGCAAGTCCCTTGATAAAGTAGTCAGGGTATCCAGAGAACCTTGTTCTCGTTCCATTAGGGCAGTTAATTACCGACATGATTATAAGTAATAACGAAGTGGTATATAAATTTATCCATCAATTACCTTTATAACAACTCCTCCAGCAGGCTTTTTACCCTCAATTATGTCAGTGGCGGTTATGTCACTTACGAGCATTGCTTCATAGTCATATTTGTATGATGTTATTATAAGATTACCATTTACTATGTCTACATCCTTTATATCTTGTATTCTTATTCTATTTATCTTACATGCGTTTCCAATAACACTCTTGATATCGTCTGAGTTTAGTATTTCTTCCTTAGATTTGTCTACACATGTATTAAGATATTCATCTATGTTGTATACAAGCACTCGTGGGTATTTCTTCTCTATTATTAATATTTTGTCGGTCATAGTAGGTAGTATAAACAACGACATATTTAAGTGTTGTCATGCGAGCAGACCGCCCCGTTCAAGGGCGGTCTGCTCGCTTATGTCGTTTAATAAAATAAACATGATATAAAAGGGAGGGGGTAGCATACACTGTATGACAGGGTGTATGACACCATGTATGACATTATAGAAAGTTTTAAATATTACTTTGTGTTATGTATTATCATGGCGGAACAGGATAATAGAGTAATAATAAGGCTCAGACCTGAAGAGCTGAAGGCAGTGGACGAACTGGTGAAAAAAGGATTGAACAAATCAGAGGCACTGAGAATTGTTCTGGGTAAGGGACTTTATGCAATAGATGAAGAAAAACCACAAGAGACAGTAGAAGCACCTGTTGTAGAAAAAGAACAGGAAGAAAGTCCTGATGAAAAGCTACCAAAAGTAGACTTACCAGAAGTGCCACCAAAAAAGCTGGAAGAAGTGACTTCAGCAGTGCTATATGATACATTTCTTGAGAAGAAAAAGAACGAAGTAATAAGAGGAATGGTTAAACCAAAATCAGAAGAACAGTCATTCTTTGAGGAAATAGGTAAGAAATTCCTTCTGGAAACACTACTTGAAGCGAAAGAGTTTAAAAATGCTACATTGGCAGAGATGGAAAGATTAAGAAAGGAGCTTGAAGAAATGAAGAAGCGAGAAGAAGAACTTCTTGAAAATAAAGAACTAAACCAGCAGATAATTTCAATGATTAAAGACAGTGTTGACAAGATAACACCAATCATTACTGACAAGCTTGTAGGTGGTTCTTCACAGCAGTTGGTAAAGAAAGGTACTGAAAAAGCTATTGAGACAGCAACAGATGCTGTTGAGATAGACACATCAGCACTTGAAAAAATGTGAGGTGGTTAAATGGCAGACGCAGATTTTAATTTTGAGATGCAGAAAAATAAGCTGTATCAGATGATTTCAGACGCAATGAACAAAATACCAGACATTAATACAATAGATGCAACTATAAAAGAGAAAGGTGTGGACTTTGTGGTAGACGCTGTATATGAAGGTGTAATAAACGCACTACAGCCATACCTGCCAATGTTTAAAGCATTACCAGAAATAGCTAAGAGAAAAGTGCTTACCATAATAAATGAGTGGCTACAGATGCACTCAGTTGCATATATAATATATAATAACAGAAAAGATTTAATAAACTATGGGTATACAAACCCAGAACTATGGCTTATAATAGCAAAGCTTATACAAAAACTGAGAAAGTTCTTCGGTCTTGGAAACATAAAGTGAGGTGGTAAAATGACAGATGGCACATACGATAATCTTGATAAATCTGACATTGTAATTGAAACAATGATAGAAAGAAACAAAGAAAGCCCAGAAGAAAGAGTAAGGAGGTGTGTTATGGAGAACAGAAACAAGGTGTCTGAAAACATAAAAGATAACATAACAGATGTAATATCTGTCCAGAAAAGAGAAGAGATATGCAACAGACTGACAAAAGAATACATACTAAAAGAGCTGGCTAAGGGTAGAACATTGGCAGACATATCAAGTGAACTATCAGAAAAGTATCCAAGTCTGGCTTCGAGATGCTTCTGCGACCTATGTCGTAGCGACCCAGACCCAAACTTCCAGAAAGAACTTAACGAAAAATCAGAAGAAGAACTGAAGAGGTTGTTAGGAATATAAAAAACTTTATATAGGACTTCGTTATTAGGTACGAGTGGTGGTAAAAATGGCAACACCATGCGAGGAAAGAGCAGGCAAATATGCTCTGAAAGTAGGACAGGTCGCTGGATTGTCTGGCGACGAGGCTTGGGCGTTGAGAGAGGCATATGTGAAGAGCTGTGCAAACTGGGAAAGTGGATTTAAGTCTGGTGTGAGAGCATACGCAGTAGGCAAAGCAATCACAACCAAAGAAGAGTTTATCAGGATGTACGGCAAGTAAGCGAGAACCAGAGCCGAAGGTGATATAAATGGCTGAGGAAGACAAAGTGATTGACGAGGCACTCGGTAAGACTATCACCACAAAGGACACAATCATTGCAGGTGTGTCTTCAGTGGTTGGTGGTCTTATTGGTGGTATGCTAACATGGCTCGGTGCGGTTCTCGGTCTTGGTGTACTTGCTGGTAGTATGTTCTTGGTAAAGAAGAAGTCCACTAAGCTGGCAATGATGACACTCGGTGGCTCTATGCTGGGTTCTGGAATTGCGTGTGCATTGGCTGGAGCATCTGCAAAGGCTGAGGCTTCAGGCAACAGCTCAATTCTGACTTCGCTGTTCGACCCAACAAAGGGACTGACCGAGAAGTTCACATCACTTAGTGGAAAACCAGCACTGCCAGCAAGCTGGGGTGGAGCAATAACAACAACGACAGTAACACCAACATTCCCAACACTGACTGAGAGCGAGGGCTTTATATTCTAAATAGAGAGGTGTAAAAATGACTGAGATACCAAGAGGTGTAAGCTCGACGCTCGACGCAAGGATGCAGGTAAGCGGTGTTCTCATTGGTGCAGATGTTAAGAGGACACTGTTTGACGATGCAGTTTCACAGGTAGCAAAGGCAAAGGGACTCGCAAAGCCAGTACCAATAAAGACAGGACACATACTGATAACACAGAAGAACACTGACGCAAATGGTGTAAGAACAATGGATATTACACCAAAAGTGCCATATGTTCTTCCAACAGTTGTGTGCAATACTGATGCAAGGATTATAGTGTATCAGTATGTTGGTTCAGACCTGAAACCTGTGTTCGATGGTGGCTCTAATGTGTCCAACTACACTCCGATTGTCCTGATGGATGGAGTAAAATACAAGATTTCAATAACTGCATCGCCATCTTCACCAGTGTGGCTGACACTCAGTGGTGTGATTGTTGGTGACTACAGAGTAGACCTTGACCACTACACCATAGAGAACGACACAGGAGCATAAACAAACTTTTTTACCTTTTTTATTTTAGGTGATAAATATGCCGACATGGACTCCAGATGTGCTAATTAATCTGTGGAGAATTGGTCAGACAGGAACTGCAAATAGGTTATTTGGCTATGTCAACGATATTAATTACAGTAGATTAATTGGTTTTTATGCTAATTCTAATACTTATAGCTCACTTTCATCTGTCGTAAAAAATTATGACAAAATAATCAATGTGGTAAATAGTTATAATGATGTATTGAATATAACTAACTTTATAAAAAACAATTATGATAAGCTTGTAAACATAATAAATAATTACCAGAGCATAGCAAACACTGTAAACTTCATAAACTCAAATTACACAAAGCTAAACACATACTTTGACTCTGGTGTATTCAATAAGATATTAAATATATGTCTTAATAACTATCAGGTATTTTCTGATGTAATTAACTTGTATGGCACGATAAAAAATCTTGTTAGCATATACACAAATATAAAAAATCTAACAGATATATATGCAAGTATAAAATCTATTGTTGACGGATTTACACAACCAGTCGAAAGGAGTTCTGGCACTATTACAGGCATAAGTGACTGGGCTAAGAAACTATACAATTTAATTATAAACTTCGAAAACATAATCGGAATTACAGGAATAAAAAACAAGTTCGCCACATTATATAACTCTCTGTCAACAGTATATAACACACTTGTTCAGGACATAAACACACTTATAAAGAACATATCTGATGGAACATACCAATACTCACTTATAAACCTAATAAACAGTGACACATTTGGTATAAAGAAAGCAATTACTGATATTAATAGCACACTTACAAGCATGTATAACAACATATCGTCAACAGCGTCATCAATATATAATGTGTTTCTATCTCAAGTTTCAATACCAGACCCACTAACAGGTCTTACAGTAACATTTTCTTCATCAATACACTATTTAAAAGATAGAATTGTAAACTGCTTCGACCAAGCAAAGAAATCAATTAACAATGCTTATAATGCAATAGTTAAAATAAAAGACTGGATTTTGAACCTACCATCGGCAATAAACTCACTTAAAAACAGTCTTATAGAAAAGATATCAGACATGATTGCTGGAATAAATATGTTTAATCAGGACTTAGTACTACAATTCAAACCAGATAGCGTTCCTTCATGTGCATTCAGTTATGGTGCTGGAGACTTGGTTATAGTTCCAGAAATAAAAATTGGAAAAGGAATGTTATTTAATGCTACCTTTGCAGGTTATCATCTTGATGTCCCACCAACAGATGTGACTCTATATTCACTTACTATTCCATCAGGATATGGAGCAACAGGTAGTTTTACAATATATCATCCATTGGGCTATTTTATTCTGATGGCGAGAATACCAGCACTTGTTAAAGAACTTGTAGATAAGCTACCAAGCACATCTCAGGTATCTGTATCAGAAACAAAATACATTAATGGAGTTCCAATATATACAATAACAATAAATATTCCTTCAACACTGGCAAATGCTCTTATTGGGATTGAGTCACAGATATTTACATCAGCAAAGATGTCACTAATAACAAATATGACATATTATCTTATGAGAACAGCATCTGAGCATTTCTTATACACATGGATACCTCAGTGCATGTCTTCTATAAAGAGCAAGCTATATAATTATGTAAAAACCACAATAAACACTGCAATATCTGATATAACTACATCAGTGCCAAATGATTTGGCATCATATATAAGTTCACTCAATGGAACATACACTGCACTAAATAATTTATTTAATGACCTTACTACAAACACATATAACAACATACACAAAGTAATAGACAGTATACAAACGATGTTTGGCAATACATATGCATCACTAACCAACTTAATATCGACGACAAGCTATACTGGTATAATTGACAGGATAAAAGACATATTCAACAAAATAGTGTCAGTGTTCAGTTCAGTATACACAATAGGAACTAACATAAAGTCAATATATACAGACATACAGTCAGCGATAGGAAACATAATAAACGCAGTAAATCTATGAGGTGAAAAAATGTCAATAAACCTTGATGAATATAAAAGAATGGACAGAAAGTATGTGGAAAAAATAGTATACCCAGTAACAATTGCAAATATTGATAGAGACAACGCTGGAAACATGATATTTGCGAGAGCATGGGTTGGTAATCATAAGATTAAGAGTGTAAGAGAAATACAAATAGAAGCACCATATGAGACAACAAGCGATAAGGAGCGTGTTGAGGTAATAAAAGGTTTTGTATTGCAAGTAAAGTCTGGAAGCATACTGCTTAACATGACATCTGACAAGAAAGAAGAGCTTGGAGATACAGGGTTTCCATTCTCTTCTGGAGACATGATGGCTGTAGAACTTGATATACACAAAATAAAGATAATAGCACAGCAACCAAACACAGTAGTAGTATTGCAAATAATATATTAGGAGGTGAAAAAATGGTAAAAATAATAATATCTCTGGAAGGCAACAAACCCGACCTGAAAGTAGAAGGCAAGGTAAAGTTGGGAGTCCTACTACAACTAATCGACTGGGCAAGCAAGGTAATACTAAATCAGGATGTTGGGACAGAGAACATAGAACAAGATGTAGTGCCACAGATAATAGAAAAGAAGAAGAAACAGTGAAAACATGATAGTTATTAGCAGAAAATCAACAGGTGCTGGTATACGAAAATTAAGTGAGTTAGAGATAGATATAGACAAGGACTGGATGGGATATAGTATAGACAATCTAAAAGGTATTAATTACAGTGGTATATTCTCAATTAATGCGTGGGGAATGAACTACGACTTGAACGGTGCGGTGTTATGGATTGGTGGAGACGCAGGAGAGATGCTGTGTAATTTCAACCAAGCACTTATGGTAAATATGCCAAGTTTAGACCTAAACATAGGTGGTGCACTTATAACTTTTGACTATCTTGGAGGAGACAATGTTCTAAATATAATATCAAGTGCAGACATGGATATAAGAGGAATTTCTGCTTTAGAGAGTTCTTCAGTGATGTATATACATACACCTCAACTGTGGATACAATTAGACCCTGCTGGGTGGTTAAGATTTAGATATGATAGTAACAACAACGAAATAGTTATAGACAAAGTATTACCACTACTAATAAATGACCAATCAGGAACAGGAGCATGGACAAGATGGAGATATGATAGTGCAAATAACGAGATAGTAATAGAAAGCGGACTACCTATAAGAATACCTAATATTGTTGGTGCAGGGATAAAGAAATTAAGTGAACTTGAGATAGATGTTAGTAAAGATTGGGGTGGCTTTAGTATAAATAACATCAGTGGTATTTCTTATGGTAATAGGTTTAACTTAAATGCGATTGCAGTTGATTACAATATTGACGGTGCGACTGGAACTATAGCAAATTCTAATGGTGGAACAACAATACAGTCATATCAGAATTTAACTTTAATATGTGGATACAATCATACTACATGGTTAAGTGGAACATATGTAGCAGTAAGTTCTGATTTATATGGAGAATGGACATGTAATCATAATTTGAATTTGAACAGTAACTACGGAACGATTAATTTATTTGCTCCAAGTGGAATATCATTGAGTGTTCAAAATTCATTTATTGACTTCATTCTTGGTGGAGATGTAGCACATCTACACCATTATTACAATCCAACAGACGATGTTATAGATATATACGCAGATAAACCTATAAGAATAAGTGGTCTTATAGTCGGTAGCGGAGGGACAACTAAACTTTCGCAGTTGGAAATTGATGTAGATAAGGACTGGAACAATAAGGGGATATACCACCTTGATTATCTTATTATACAACCAGACTCATATCCTTCAGTAGAATTTAAACCGTTTAGAGTAATATTTGGCAACAAAGGATATGATGCAGTATACAATTCAACAGTTGATAGACTTGGTAATATGATGGAGTGGGTATATCACAGTTTATACGCTGATGACAAAGCATTTAAAATTGGTATATATAAGTTAACAAATTCAGGCGGTATATCAAGTTATATGGGCTATATCGATGCGGGAGATATACGGGCAAGTGTTAGTGCACAATCATTTGAAATAACTACTCTGTCAGGGTTAGACATAGTAATTGACAACAACATACAGGCAATCATTCCTACCGATAGTAATGTAATTATAATGGGATACTCTCAAAATTTGTTTAGGGTAGAGAACATAAATGACGAAGAACAGCATGTTGTAGATAGCATTTATCACGACAACACGCTTAACCTTGACATAGTAGGCACACGCTGGGCAATGAGAGTTGGAACTACTGACTATCACATTGGACTCGGTTTAACATACGATGTAACTAATAACATAATGCACAGTGGGTTAATCTCATATCTGAATGACTTTGAGATTTACGGCAAATATGAAACTGGAGTTGGAATATACAATTATGGGATTGGCATAAGCCAGGAATGGTTTATATATCCACCACCATTTGGCGATAGGTATAACTTTGCGTTTATTTATGGAATAGACGAACTCAATCGGGGATATAATGGGATTTTTGGTATTGGATTTTCTTCTTCTCGTAGAGCATTTACAGAACAGCACCTGAGGTATGTATTCTATGAAAAGAAAGGCGGTGGTAACTTTGAGGATGTTGGCATGATACTTCTTGGTGACATAACGGGAATTGGACAATACATATGGAAATTGAACACAACAGAAGGTATGTTTTTCTCAACTGACCAAATGGTATGGCTACAGGGCAAAGAATTTATGTGGTTGCGGTTAGTTGATGAAGCAACGGCAAAAGAGTATGGTGGAGTAATGGTTGATTACACTGACTATGGTTATGGTTACACTTATCTGTATGGGCAGTATGGATATATGGAGTTCACTAACACAGACATAAATCTGTATTCTGACACACTGAATTTCAATGTTATAGTAGGTGGAAACATAGTACTTAATCCTGCTGGAGTTATAAACTTAAGCCAGAAGCAGGCAATAAACTTAGTTATTGAAAATTACAATGGAGAGCCAACAGATGCAGTCGCAGGCAGGTTTATATTTAACACACAGACAGGACAGTTTGAGGGATATAACGGCACATCGTGGATAAAATTCGGTGGTGGAGTAACTAAATTATCGCAGTTGGAGATAGACACAGATAAGGACTGGGTTGGTCATAGCATAACAAACTTTGGAAATCTGTCTGGTAATGCGATTAGTATTACATCAACAAGCGGAGATATAACGCTTAACACTGCAAGTGGTAATCTGATATTGCACGGTCTACAATCTGGTAACGACCCATCCAAAGTCATAATCGGAGATACACTTTCAGGAAATAGTGAGATAGACATATTACCTG
>Ga0078972_1006132_pt1 | contig 29139 bp, 28 predicted proteins | sample YelNatPaOPGAMG01_FD_67568 | JGI IMG/M metagenome (GOLD analysis project Ga0078972, IMG submission 67568) | Hot spring thermophilic microbial communities from Obsidian Pool, Yellowstone National Park, USA - OP-RAMG-01 (SPADES assembly) (version 2) | ecosystem: Environmental > Aquatic > Thermal... | reverse complement strand
GTGCCCGCCCGGGGCGGGGGGGGCGGGAGGGGTCCGAGGGGGTGGAGGGCCGGCCCCCCGCCACTACAAGGGCCTACGCGAAGCGGCGCCAGGTCTAGCGGTTCCTGTAGGCGCCGACCGTGGCGAGCATTGCACAGCGAGGAATCCTACCTCGCCCCGACGGCCAGGCTTCTGAGCAGCCACTGTAACAGCATGGCATCGACCCAGCCTCCAGGCAAGACTCGCCATGTCGAGATGGCGGCGCAGCAGGAGCTTCGGCCCTCCCCATCATCGCCGGCGCTGATGAACATGTCCCACTGCAAACCCAGGGTTGCCAAACCGAGCCCTTTTGTGTATGCTAGGGCCACGCCTTACCGCGGCGAATAAGGAGAGGATAAATGGCACAGCGCGCTCAAGTGGCCGTCCTGCGCACCCAGCCCGAAACGGTGCTGGCGGATTACGAACGGCTGATGAACCTGGCTGGCATGCGCCAGGCCCTGGACCCTGGGGCAACGACGATCCTGAAGGATAATATCTCCTGGCATTATCCCTTTCCGGGGGCCAACACCACCCCCTGGCAGCTCGAAGGGGTTACGCTGGCCCTGCGCAATGCCGGCTACCAGGACCTGGTCTGCGTGCAGAACAAGACGGTCGTAATCGATACTTTCAAGGGTGAGGACCTGAACCGCTATCGCCCGCTCTTCAGCAAGCACAACATCCCCGTCCGCTATAACTTTCGCGAGCAGGATATGCGCTGGGTGCGATACACGCCCAGGGCCAAGATGCTGGCGCTCGACCGGATCTTCCCCAACGGCATCTACATCCCCGACTATTTCGCCGGCAAGAATATCGTGCACCTGCCCACCGTCAAGTGCCACATCTACACCACAACAACGGGGGCGATGAAGAATGCCTTTGGCGGCCTGCTGAACACGCACCGCCATTGGACGCATTCCTGGATCCACGAGACGCTGGTAGACCTGCTGGCGATCCAGAAGGAGATTCACACCGGCATCTTTGCCGTCATGGATGGCACCACCGCCGGCAATGGCCCCGGCCCGCGCCTGATGGAGCCGGTGACCATGAACCTGATCCTGGCCTCGTCCGATCAGGTCGCGATCGATGCGGTCGCCGCCCGGCTGATGGGCTTTGACCCCCTCTCGATCCGCTACATCGCCCTGGCCCACGAGGCGGGCCTGGGCTGCGGCGATCCGCGGCAGATCGAGATCGTGGGCGACGACATCTCCGGCGAGCAATACCATTTTCACCTGGGCAGGAATTTCCACACCACCATGGCCTGGCTGGCCTGGTTCGGCCCCACGCGTGTGCTGCAGAACCTGATCTTTCACACGCCAATCGTGGCCCTGCCAAACCTGGTGTCGGAGTCCTACCACGACTATTTCCGCTGGCCGACCAAGGAGAAGCATATCGCCGCCGAATGGCTGCGCACTTCACCCTGGGGCAGGCTCTTCCAGGAGTACGGCGGCAGCATCTAGCCGGCTGATGTAGGGATCAAGAAGGGGTTCGGGTATCGCCCGCTGCGCCGCGGCGCAGCGGGCGATCCCCGACCCCCTTCTTGATCCCTACATTATTTCCGTCTGCCACAGCCGGCGCATCTCCTCAGAGGAACTGAGCAACTCCTCGAGCTTCCCCTCCGCCTCCACCCGCCCATCCTTGAGCACGATGATGCAGTCCGCCCGCAGGAGCACCGGCCGCCGGTGCGAGACGGCCAGCACCGTCTGACCGCCCTGCCGGCGCAGCAGGCGCTCCCAGAGATGCACTTCCGTCTCCACATCGAGGGCGCTGGATAGGTCGTCGACCACCAGCAACTCGGCGCCGCGCACGAGCATGCGCGCCGCGGCGCAGCGCTGCACCTGCCCGCCCGAAAGGCGCACGCCGCGCGGGCCGATCAGCGTGTCCAACCCCTCCGGCATCTGCGCCAGGTCCTCCTCCAGCACCGCAGCGTGGAGCGCCCCCGCCAGGTCCACCCGCTCCTCCGGCAGGCCGAGCAGGATATTGTCGCGCAGACTCTCGCTGCAGAGGCGCGGCGCCTGCGGCACATAGGCGCAACGCGGCGGGACCATCCAGGCGCCCGGGTCATGCAGCGGCTGCCCGTTCCAGAGGACCCGGCCTGCCTGCACCGGCACGAGCCCCAGCAGGGCGCGCAGCAGTGTCGTCTTGCCCGAGCCGATGCGCCCGGTGATGACCGTCAGGCTGCCGCGCTCCAGCCGCAGGCTCGCCCCCTCGATGCCGCGCCCCGAGCCGGGGTAGCGGTAGGTCAGGCCCAGCAGCGCAAGGGACCGGAGCCCATCGCCTGCCCGCGCGGGAGCGGCCAGTACCTCGGGCAGCGGTCCGCAGAGGTACACCGGCCCGTGCCGCACCAGTGCGCCCGGCGGCGAGCCCGGCATCAGGGCCACCTGCCGCTCCAGCGAGACGGTCACCTGCCGGTAGCCGGCCATAAGCATGCCCATAGTGCTGGTGAACTGGGCCACAAAACCCAGGTAGTAGACGAAGAGGGCCAGATCTCCCACGGTGAAACGGCCGGCGCGCATGGCGGGTGCGGCCAGGACAAGGATGAGCCCGGCGCCCAGGCTGACAGCATTCCCGCAGAGCGAGCGCATAAACTCATTGAACGCCACATCGTGCACGGCCGCCTGCCGCCGCTGCTCGTTGAGCGCGCGCAGCCGGGCCACGAAACGATCCTCGGCACAGGCGACCTGCACCGTCTGGACCGCGCCGAACATCTCGCCGATGAACCCGCTCACGGCGCCGGCCGCCTGCCGGTTGGCGCTGCGGTACGCCTGCACGCGCTGCATGGCCAGGTTCGCCGCCGCCACCACGGCCAGCATGGGCGCAAAGACAGCCAGCGCCACACGCGGGTCGATCCTGAGCATGACGGCGGCGGCGGTAGCGGCAAAGGCGGCATAGCCGGCTGCAAAGACGGCCTGCGTCAGGAAGTTGAGCACCTCATCCACATCGCCGTGGAAGCGGCTGATCGCCTCGCCTGTAGAGCCGGGCAGAGACTCGGCGCCGGGCCGGTCGAGGATGTGTGCAAAGAGATTCTTGCGCAGCAGGGCCGCCACATCCTGGAACCAGCGATAGCCCACCGAGATGTCGGCAAAGATCAGCGCCGTGCGCGCCAGCGCCACGCCCACCAGCAGCGCGCACAGCGCCCAGGGCCCCCAGGCCACCGGCGCCCGGCCGCTCAGATCGTCGAGGATAGCCCGCGAGATCAGGCCCGGCGCCTGGTAGCCGGCCCCCCACACCAGGCTGCGCAAAAGCACGATGGCCGCGAAATGCAGCGGCCGGAAGCGGATCAGCGCCCAGAGATAGCACCAGGTGGGCAGGCGCTGCCCGGCCCGCTGCCCGGCAAGGGGAAGGACCCGCGCACGGCCGGCTGCCTGTGTCATACCGGCACCTCCTGCAGCCCCGCCTGCACAAGCTGGTGATAGCGCGAGTGCGGGTCAGCGGCCAGAGCGGCCCGTTCGCCCTGCTCGCGCACCCGGCCATCCTCCAGGATCAGGATCCGGTCGGCGCGCTGCACCGTGGCCAACCGGTGCGCCACGATGATGCCGGTGCGCCCGCGCAGCAACTCGCTCACTGCCCGCTCGACCGTCCGCGCCGTAACCGGATCGAGCCGCGCCGACGCCTCATCGAGGATCACCAGGCCCGGGTCGCGCAGGAAGATGCGCGCCAGGGCCAGGAGCTGCGCCTCACCACTAGAGAGACCTGCGCCGCCCGCCTGCAGCTCCGTATCCAGGCCCCGGGGCAGGCCGCGCAGCCAGGCGCCCAGCTCCAGGGCCTGGAGGGCGGCCAGGATACGCTCATCGGATACGGATGAGTCGAAGAGGGTCAGGTTATCACGCACGGTGGCCCCGAAAAGGTCCACCGTCTGCGTCACTACGCCCACGTGGCGGCGCAGGACGCTCACGGGCACAGCGCGCACATCCACCCCGCCGAGGCGGATGGAGCCCTCCTGCACATCGTAGAGGCGCACGAGCAGGCGCGAGATCGTCGTCTTGCCGCTGCCGGTGCGCCCCAACAGCCCCAGCACCTGTCCGGGGGCCAACTGCAGGCTCACGTGGTGCAGCACCTTTTCTTCCAGGCAATAGCCAAAGGAGACATCCGCCAGCTCGACGCCAAGCGCCCCCGGGGGCAGGGGCGCGCCCAGCCTATGGTCGGCCATGCGGCCCGGCGCCTGCAGCAGGTCCCGGATGCGCACGATCGCCGCCCCCGCTCGCTGCAGCTCCTGCAGTTGCTGGGTCAGCATCTGCACCGGCGCCAGCAGTTGCGTGCTATAGTTGAACACCAGGTAGACGGCGCCGAGGCTGATGCGCCCGCTGCGGAAAACATAGGCGGCCACAGCCAGGGCAGCCGCAGGTCCGATGGACCACAGCAGGCTCGATGTGTTGGTCATGATTGCGGTCATCAGCCCGGCCCGCAGCTCCAGCCGCCGGATCGCGCGCAAAAGCAGGAAGAAGCGCCGCAGGACGTATGCCTGGGCCCCACAGGCGCGGATATCCTCGGTGGCCGCCAGGCGTTCCTCTAGAAAGCCAAAGAGGTCCGCATAGCCCACGCGCGCCGCGGCAAAGGCCGGCACGGCGAGCGGGCGCAGGCGGGCCAGGATGAGCAGGCTCGCGAGGGCAAAAACGCTTAGCGCCAGCCCCACCCGCCAGTCTTCGCGCCAAAGGAGCGCCAGGATGCCGGTCGTCAGGAGCAGGCTGCCGCAGACCTGGACGGCGAACTGGGAGAAAAAGCCGGCGAGGGCCGTCACATCGCCGTCGAGGCGCTCGATCATCTCACCCGGCGTATGGGCCTGGTGAAAATGCATATCAAGGCGCAGGCAGCGCTCTGCCAGCCGGGCGCGCAGCTCATTGGTCGCCCGCCAGCCGACGCTTTCGCTCACATAGCTGGCCGACACGGCCACCATCTGTTGGGCAAGCGCCGCCCCCAGGAACAGTGCCCCCAGCCGGGCCAGATCCTCCGCGGCCCCCCCCGCTTGGATCGTATCGATAAAGGCACGCATGATCTGCGGCCCCACCAGCTGCAGGCCGATGCTGCAGCCGAGGAGCACCGCCAGCGTCACGACCCACGCCCACTGCGGCCGCACATAGTCGCCCAGCAGCGCCAGGTATTGGCGCAACGGCACTTTCACTGCCCGCCCTCCTTTGGCCCCAACCCGGAGATCGCTCATTTCTATCCTTAGGAGCCAGCAGGCGAGCAGAAAGTGACAGGGTGTCGCTCCCGCATGAGCTGCACCCTGTCACTGAGGATTCAAGACTTCCAAAGTCTTAAAGACCTCGAAAGTCTTATTCGGTTGCCGTCGCCGCCGGGACACGCAGCTTGACCTGCGTCAGCGACACAGTGGAAAGCAGAAAGCAGACGCCATAGATGCCGAACACGACCAGGTAGCCGAGCCCCGGGTGCGTGCGGTTGAAATAGTCAGCCAGGGGCCCGCCAATGCCCGCCCCCATGATCCCCGCGCCGGCGCCGGCCAGGTTAGAGACGCCCAGGAAGCGCCCCGCTTCCGCCGCGGGCACCAGGTCGGTGCCCAGCGCCCAGTTGGTGGCCATAAAGGCGCCGGTCGCGAGGCCGATCAGGCAACCACCTGCCAGCACCACCGGCACGCTCCCCGCCACCAGGATGAGCCCCGTCCCCGCCGCCGCCACGACGCCGGTGAGGGCCACGAGCCCCCGCCGGCCCAGCCGGTCCGACAGGTAGCCGCTGGGCAGCGCCGAGACCAGGGTGCAGATGCCCACCACCATCATCAGGTTGCCGGTAACCTTGGCCGGGTCGGGCACACGCATGACGTCCTGCAGAAAATAGAGCGCAAAGCCCTGGATCGAGCCTACCGCCGCCAGGTAGAGCAGGCGGTTCACCACCCACCAGGTAAAAGCCGGGTATTTGCGGGCATCGGCGCCGATCTGCACCGCCGCCCACACGCCGGCTACAATCGCCGTCACCACCGCCGCCAGCCCGCCGGCCCCCACGCCCACCAGCCAGGCCACCTCGCGGCCCGCCAGAGCAATGGTGACGAGGCCCGCCAGGCCGCCCACCAACACGCCCGCCACAGCGCCGACCAGGGCGCCCAGCGCCAGCCCAACGAGCAGCCCCAGGCTGCGCAGCAGGGGCTCGCGCACGCTGCCCGCCGGCTTGACCTGCAGCGGGGTCTCACGCATGCCCGCCACCTGGATCAGCATGGTCACCACATAGCTTGCCCCCACGGCGCTGATGGCCAGGGTAATCTGCCCGGCAGCGACCCAATGCCCTACCGTAAAGGCGACCAGCACCACCGGCAGCAGCTCCATGATGGCCTTGACCGCAGCGGCCCGGCCACGCTGGTCCTCGGGCACCAGGTCGGGGATGACGGCCTGCAGCGCACCCTGGGCAATGTTGGAGGCGAACTGGAGGAGGAGCATGGCCGCAAACAGCGGCCAGTAGCCGCCCGCCACGCCAATGCCCAGCACACACAACGCAGAGAGGAGCGCCCCCACGGCGATAAAGGGCCGCCGCCGGCCCCAGCGCGCCGTGGAGCGATCGCTCAGCAGCCCCGCTGCCGGCTGCACGACGACTGCCACCGCCAGCCCGCAGGCCCGCAGCAAGCCATACATGGTGTTTTTAAGATCGCCCCCAGCATACTGCTGCACCAGCACCGGCGTGATGATCGGCGTCAGGGCCGCCGCGCCGATGCTCAGCCCCAGAAAATAGATGTTGTGGGTGATCAGATCGTACCAACGCAGCCGTTTCATGGCGAGCCCACCACCTCTTTCTGAGAACAGCAGTAACGCATATCGCCGCCGAACCTGCCGCATCTATGGTACTCTGTCAGCATAAGAATGTCAATCAGCGCTCCAGACGATCCAAGATGCACAGCTTGCATTCGGCATGCAACCAGGGGAGGGGTGCCCCACGCATGGCAGGCGAAATTGGCTCGTTTGTGGTACCGTCGTATCATCGTTTCCAGTGTCGAACCGGGTCGATCCCTCGACTTGCGCTCTGTCTATAATAGAGGTGACAGCATGACCGCAGCAGATCTCATCCTTGCCAGCATCATCGAGTGGGCCAAAAACGAAGAGCCCATCCGCGCCCTGCTTCTCGAAGGCTCACGTGCCGCGAACGCCCCTTGCGATGAACTCGCGGACCTGGATATTGATGTGTTCACCCGCACATACGAGCCATATACTCAGGATGATCGTTGGCTCTCATCAATTGGCCAGGTCTGGGTATACAGTCCAGACCAGTATGAGTGGGGCAATGAGATTGTCCCAACACGCCTGGTCATCTTCAGGGATGGCGTCAAGGTCGATTTCTCCTTCGTCGGCGCGCACAGGCTCGCTGCGTTGGCCGACACCGACGACCTCGACGCGGGCTATCGCGTGCTGCTGGACAAGGATGGTGAGGCGAGCAAGCTACGCAGACCCACGTTCAGCAAGAAACCTGCCCCCCACCGACGGAAAAGGACTTTGTGTGCCTCGTCTCTGAGTACTGGTTCGAGGCGTACCACGTCGCCAAATATCTGAAACGAGGAGATCTCTGGCTGGCCAAATCTCGGGATTGGGAGACCAAGGCGTACCTTCTGACGATGATCGAATGGCATGCCCAGGCCAGACATCAGTGGAACTATGACACTCTGTATGCAGGTAAGCACATGCGGGCGTGGGCGGATGAGAAGGTGTGGCAGGCGCTCCATGGTGCTTTCGCACACTTTGATAGGGATGATAGCTGGAGCAGCTTGCTGGCCAGCAATGACCTGTTTCGGGAATTGGCCACAGAAGTAGCTGAAAGCCTCCGCTGTGCTTACCCCACGGACATTGATCGCAACATCACTGGATTCATACTCAAACTCAGGGGATAGCCGCCCGGAAAGCGTCTCGGCTGCAGATCGAGGAGATCGGTCGAGCAGCGCTGCAGCACATACGGTGTGGGGCTGTGGGGCAGCCGCTGTGCGGCCGCCCCACAGCCCCACACCGTATGGAAAAAGGCCAGGCTTGGGCGGAGCGGGCCAGCCGGCAATTGCCCGGAAGGGCCCCGGGCACTATTCTCAGATCAGCCTGCAATCAGCCCGATCATCTGCCGCGCCCAGGCAATAGCAGAGTTAGGCACAATGCCCAGCACCAGCACGCCCGCCACGCACACCACAAGGGCCAGCGCCAGCGGAAAGCCCAGGCGTGCCGGCTTGGCTGCCGGGTCGGGATCGCGCATGTACATGATGACGATCAGGTTCAGGTAGTAAAAGGCCGAGATGACGCTGTTCAGGACAGCGACCACAGCCAGCCAGGTCCAGCCGGCCTGTACGGCGGCGCCGAAGAGGTAGAACTTGCCGGCAAACCCCGCCGTAAGGGGGATACCCGTCAACGAGAGCAGGAAAAGCGAGAGCGCCGCGCCCAGCCAGGGCTGCCGGAAGCCCAGGCCCGCCAGGCGCCCCACGGGTAGCTGCGATTCGCCCCTCTCCTGCGCCGCAGTGAGGACAGCAAAAGCGCCCAGGTTGGTAAAGACGTAACCCAGCAAGTAAAAGACCACCGCAGAGGCGCCGAGATGGCTGCCAGCGACCGCCGCCACCAGAATATACCCGGCCTGGGCGATGCTGGAATAGGCCAGCAGGCGCTTGGCCTCGGTCTGCACCAGGGCCAGGATATTGCCAACGGTCATAGTCAGCACGGCCAGGATCGCCAGCAGCGTCGCCGTAAAGGGCGCCGCTGGCGCCAGGGCGATGGTCAACAGGCGCACGAGCGCCGCAAAGGCAGCTGCCTTGGAGACAACCGACATAAAGGCCGTGACCGAGATCGGCGCCCCCTGATATACATCGGGCGCCCAATTGTGGAAGGGCACCAGGGCGAGCTTGAAACCCAAGCCGACTGCCGCCAGGGCAATGCCGGCCCACAGAAGCGGGTTGGCGCCCGCCGCGCCAGCGCGCACGGCCACTGCGATCTCCACCAGCCGCGTGCTGCCCGTTGCGCCATAGAGCAGGGCCATGCCGTAGAGCAGAAACGCCGAGGCGAACGCGCCCAGCAGCAGATACTTGAGGCCCGCCTCACGCGAGGCCGCGTCGCGCCGGCTGAAGCTCGCCAGCACATACAGCGAGATGGAGAGCAGCTCCAGCCCAATAAAGATAGCGATCAGGTCGGCCGCCGCCGCCATGGCCAGGGCGCCCGTGGTCGCGAAGAGGATCAGTGCATAGTAGGGGCCGGGCTCGAGATCCTCGCGCGCCACATGATCCATGGCCACCAGCACGCTGAGCATACCCGCGCCGATCAGGATGATCGAGAACGCCGCCGACAGGCCGTCGGCTGCCAGCATGCCGCCCATGGCATCCTCGGCCGACACGCTGCGCCCCGCAACCTGGATCAGCGCCGCCGCCAGGCCCACCAGGGCCAGCAGGCCAAGCCAACGCTTGGCGCCCCGCCGCCAGATCGCATCGATGAGCATCACCAGCACGCCCGTGCCGGCCACCAGCAATTGTGCACCCGCGCCGCCCAGGTTGAGGACCGGGACCGTAATGTCCATACAGGAACTCCTTACAGGCTAATGGAACAGGGCCATGATCTGCTGCACCGCCGGCTCCAGCCGCGCCAGGAAGGGCGCCGGGAACCAGCCGATGACCAGGATCATGATCACCAGCGGCGCCATCGTCACAATCTCACGCACGTTCAAGTCGAGCAGAGCGCGGTTCGCCGGCCGGTCAACCGTGCCAAAAAAGACGCGCTGCACCGTCCACAGCATATAGACTGCCGCCAGGATGATCCCGACCGTACCGAGCACGCCCCAGAGCACACGCCCCCGGAACGCGCCCAGCAGGATCAGGAACTCGCCCACAAAACCGTTGGTGCCGGGCAGGCCGATCGATGACAGGGTCACGATCAGAAAGAGGACCGAGAACACGGGCAACACCCGCCACAGGCCGCCAAACTCGGCGATCTGCCGCGTGCGCCGGCGCTCATAGATCATGCCCACCAGCAGGAACAGGGCAGCCGTGGACAGGCCCGTGTTGACCAGCTGCAGCATGCCGCCCGCCAATCCCTGCGGCGTCAGGGCAAAGACACCCAGCATCACAAAGCCAAGGTGAGCCACGCTGGAATAGGCCACGAGCCGCTTCAGGTCTGGCTGGGCCAGGGCCACCAACGCCCCATAGAGGATACCGATGATGGCGAGCACCGAGACATAGGGGGCCAGCCCCTGCACCACCAGCGGAAACATGGGCAGGGCAAAGCGCATCAGGCCATAGGCCCCCACCTTGAGCACCCCGGCCAGGAGCACCGTCACAGCCGTCGGCGCCTCGGTGTAAGCATCGGGGAGCCAGGTGTGCAGCGGGAAGAGCGGCACCTTGATGGCAAAGGCCACAAAAAAGGCCATGAACAGCCAGAACTGCGTCGCCCGCGGCAACAAACGCGCATACTGGGCCAGGGCGGCCAGGCTAAAGGTCGCCGTGTCGGTAGCCTGCGCATTCATAGAGTAGAGCGCCAGGATGGCCACCAGCATCAGCACACTGCCGGCCATGGCGTAAAGGAACAGCTTGACCGTGGCATAGATGCGCCGCTCGGTGCCCCAAACGCCGATCAGCACAAACACCGGGATGAGGGTGATCTCCCAAAAGACGTAAAAGAGCAACAGATCCAGTGAGCAAAAAACCCCGATGATCCCCGACTCGAGCACGAGCATGGCGATCAGGAACCCCTTGAGATGCTTGCCGACGGCATTCCACGAGCCCAGAATAGCCAGCGTGGTAAGCAACGTCGTCAGGAGCACCAACAGCAGGCTTAGCCCGTCGATGCCCAGGCTGTAGGAAGCGCCGAGCGCGGGGATCCAGGGCCGCTGCTCCACAAACTGGGGGCCGGCGCTCCCCGGCTGGAACAGGAAGAACAGGGGGATGGAAATCGCCAGGTTGACCCCCGCCGTCGCCAGCGCGACCCCTTTGAGCAGACCCTCCCGGCGTCCATTGATCAGGACGAGCAGCAGGGCGCCCATCAGGGGAACTGCCAGCAGTACAGACAGGATCGGGGCGTATGCACTAGTCATGCGGCGTGGCTCCTTATTCTGCTCTAGGCCACACGGATCATCACGATGGCCACTGTCGTGACGACCACGACACCAATCAATACCGTCAGGGCATACCGGCGCACATAGCCCGACTGCCACGAGCGCAGGCGCCGCCCCAGACCACCCAGAACGAGCGCTACCCCGTTCACGGCGCCGTCGATGACGCCACGGTCCACGCTCTCAGCCAGCCAGCCGGCCAGCGACACGAGGGGCCGCACAAAGACCGCACTGTAGAACCGGTCCACGTAGTAGCCGTTGTACAGCAGGCGGTTGAGCGGCGCCAGATCTTGCGCCACCTTCTCCGCCGAGACGACGCCCTTGATATAGGTCAGCCAGGCCACCACGATGCCGATCAGGCCCGCCAGCACCGAAAGGCTCACCAGCACCGCCTCGGGCAAGTGCGCAGCCGACGCCGTCTGCAGCGGCGTATCGGCAAAGACTGGCTGCAGGAACCTCTCAAAACCGCCCGTCCAGGATCCCAGGAGCGCCCCGGCAACGGCGGCCAGCACAGCCAGCGCCACCAGCGTCAGCGTCATGTTCAGGGGCGGCTTGTGCAGGTGGTGCTCCACCTCGGCGCTCACGTGAGAGCGGCCGAAGAAGGTCAGGAAGACGGCCCGCGACATGTAGAAAGCAGTCAGCGCGGCCGTGGCCAGGCCCAACAGCCACAGAATCGGGTGCCCTGCGTAGTAGGTCGCCGAGAGAATCTCATCCTTGCTGAAGAACCCACTCAGGGGCGGGATGCCGGCGATAGCCAGCCAGGCCACGATAAAGGTGCCCGCCACCCAGGGGAGCTTGCCCCCGAGGCCGCCCATGCGGCGCATATCCTGCTCGCCCCCCAACGCATGGATCACCGCGCCGGCGCCCAGGAAGAGCAAGGCCTTGAAAAAGGCATGAGTCGTCAGGTGGAAGATGCCCGCTCCATAGGCGCCTACACCCACCGCCATGAACATATAGCCGAGCTGGCTGATGGTGGAATAGGCGAGCACCTTTTTGATGTCGGTCTGCACCAGGGCAATGGTCGCGGCGAAAAAGGCCGTGCCGGCGCCGATCACGGCCACCACCGTCAGGGTCAGCGGCGCCGCCGCAAAGAGGGTGTGCGCGCGCGCAATCATATAGACGCCCGCCGTTACCATAGTCGCCGCATGGATCAGCGCGCTGACGGGCGTGGGGCCCTCCATGGCATCGGGCAGCCAGACGTGCAGCGGAAACTGGGCCGATTTGCCCACGGCGCCCATGAAGAGCAGCAGGGTGATGGCCGTGATGGCAGGAGCCCCGGCCGAGGCAGTCACCCCGATAGAGTGGGCCGCACTGAAAACGGCGTTGAAATCCAGCGTCTTGAAGGTGACAAAGATGAGCATGACGCCCAGGGCAAAGCCGAAATCACCCACGCGGTTGACAATGAAAGCCTTCTTGCCCGCATCCGCCGCCGACTTGCGCTGATACCAGAAGCCAATCAGCAGGTACGAGCAAAGGCCCACTGCCTCCCAGCCCAGGTAGAGCAGCAAAAAGTTGCCGGCCAGTACCAGGAAGAGCATGCCCACGATAAAGAGGTTCAGATAGGTGAAATAGCGGGCATAATCGCTGTCTTCCTGCATATAGCCGTTGGAGTAGAGGTGGATCAGAGCGCCTACCCCGGTAACGACCAGCATCATCACGGCCGAAAGCGGGTCCACCAGGAAACCGATCTCGACATGAAAATCGCCGGCAGCGATCCACTGCCACAGCGTCTGGGTCACCGAGCGCTGATCCGCCGGCAGGCCCAGGAGCGCCGCAAACACGGCGGCCGCCACGGCGAATGACAGTGTCACCGCCACCGTGGCCATCGCCCCGCTCAGGCGCCGGCCCAGGCGATAGCCAAAGAAAGCATTGATCAGCAGCCCCAACAGGGGAAAAAGGACAATCAACCACACGTAATCGAGCATGCGGACCTCCGCGCAAGAACCCGACGAGTCCGGCGTTGGCCGGCCGCGCCGCTGCTCGTGACGTCTCCGGACGTCACCCGCAGTTTAACATGGCCTGCGGGCCATGTCTCACTCAGCCCTTCAGCATGTTCACATCATCGACGTCGACCGACTTGGCCTCCGGCCGGCGGAAGATGGCCACGATCAGCGCCAGACCCACAGCCACTTCCGCAGCGGCCACCGCCATCACCAGAAGCGCCAACACCTGGCCATCCATTGACCGCTGCCCGGCGCCAAAGGCCACCAGCGCCAGGTTCGCCGCGTTCAGCATCAGCTCGATGCACATAAAGATGACCAGCACGTTGCGCCGCACCAGGACCCCGATCGCACCGATCAGGAAGAGGACAGCGCTCAGAAGGACGTAGTATAGGGTGGGTACCGCCATTTCTTGCCTTCCCCCTGTGGAAACCCGCCGCGGGATTTCCCTTATCGCTCCGCGCCTGCGCCAGGCCGGCCCTTGATCAGGTACACCACGCCCACCACGGCCACCAGCAGCAGCAGGCCTGTCGCCTCAAAAGCCCAGAGGTAACGAGTAAAGAGCACCTGCGCAACAGCCTGCACATTCCCGCCCAGCGCCACATCCAGGGGCGTGCCGGCCTGCGCGGCCGCCAGCGACCCGCGTGTGATGAGCAAAGCAAGCTCAGCCCCCAATACCAGCGCCAGGAGCACGGCAGCGCTCCGCTGCCCGGCCAAACCGCTGTCGCCCAGACTCGTGCGCTGCCCGGCCAGAAGCATCACGGCAAACAGAAACAGCACCATCAGCGCCCCGGCATAGACAATGATCTGCACCACGCCGACGAACTGGGCATTCATGAGAATGTACAGTGCCGCCAGGCAGAGGAAATTCCCCACCAGCAAGAGCCCACTATAGATCACATTGCGTTGGGCCACCACACCCACTGCCGCCGCCACAGCCACAAGGGCAATGAGGGCGAAAAAGATCCATTCAATCATGCGCCCCGGCCTCCTTCATCGCATTGCCGCTTGCCCTCCGGCGGATAGGGGACCAGGAGGCGCTCTTTGTCGAAGATCTCGTCCGCCCGGGTGTAGGCCGCCAATTCAAAATCGTGCCCCAGGGTCAGCGCCCCGGTAGGGCAGGCCTCCTGGCAGAAACCGCAGAAAATGCAGCGCACCATGTTCACCCGATACACGCGCGCATAGCGCTCACCCGGTGAATGCCGGTCCTCATCGGTATTCTCGGCGGCCTCGACGTAGATCGCCCCCGTAGGGCACGCCGCCGCGCAGAGTCCGCACCCCACGCACTTTTCCAGGCCGTCCTCATGCCGGCCCAACACATGCCGGGCGCGGAAGCGAGGCCGTAAGTCTGGGCGCTCCTCCGGGTATTGCACCGTCACCGGCTTGTCTAGAAACCGGCGAAACGTCACCCAGAGGCCATCGATCAAGTGGAATATTGCTTCCATCCGGACTCTCCTGGAGCGTAATCCGTAGCCCCTCTGCTCCCGAGCGCCAGCGCTCCTCAGAGCAGCGCCTCATCACTCGTAAGCACCTTTACGGATTACGAATCACGCATTACGCATCACCAGCACCGCCGCCGTCACGAGCAGGTTCACCACAGCCAACGGCGTGAGCACTCGCCAGCACAGCGCCATCAGACGGTCGTAACGCAGGCGCGGGAAGGTGCCCCGGATCCATACGAACACATAGAGCATCACAACAAGCTTACCAAAGAACCACCAGATGCCCGGCAGGAAGGGCCCCTCCCAGCCGCCCAGGAAAAGGGTCACGATCAGGGCGCTGGACACGATCATCGAGATATACTCGGCCATGAAATAGAGGGCGAACTTGATACTCGAGTACTCAGTGTTGTACCCTGCGACCAGCTCGTTCTCCGCCTCCGACAGGTCAAAGGGCGAGCGGTTGCTCTCGGCAAAGGCGGCGATGACGAAGACCAGCGCTCCCAGCGGCTGCAGCAGGGCCAACGGCACCCGTGCCTGGTACTGGACGATCTTTTGCAGGCTCAGCGAGCCGGCCAGCATGAACACGCCAACCAGCGAGAGCCCATAGGGCAGCTCGTAGCTGATGACCTGCGCCGCCGCGCGCATGGAGCCCAGAAGAGAATACTTGTTGTTCGATGCCCAGCCGCCCAGAATGATGCCGTACACTCCCAGGCCCAGCACCGCCATCACCACCAGCATGCCAGTGTTCACATCGGCCAGGTAGAGCGTGATCGTGCGCCCAAAGAGGGTGAAGGATGGCCCAACCGGCACGACAGCAAAGGAAACCAGCGCCGCTGACATGGCGATGCCCGGCGCCGCCAAAAAGAGCAGTTTGTCGCTCTGCGCCGGCACCACATCCTCTTTGAAGAACATCTTCAAGGCGTCGGCCACGGGCTGTAACAGGCCAAAAGGCCCCACCCGGTTCGGGCCCAGGCGCATCTGGAAGCGCCCGACCACGCGGCGCTCGAACCAGGTCATATAGGCAAAGCCGAACAGGAGCCCAAAGGCAATGATCAGCGCCTTGAGACAATCGATGAGCAGTTGTACCCAATCCACACTCATAGCTCTTCTCCAGCCTCAGCACAGCCCGGGGCTCACCCGGCCAGTTTGACGTCCACCATCGCCACCACACCCGGGCGTGAGCCCAGCAGGTTCACGTTCTCTGTATCGAGGCGTTCAGGCACAAAAACGCATCCTGCCGGGCAATCCGCGCTGATCTGCGCCCTGCGGCGCAGGGCGCCGCCCACGCCACACACCTCCACGAGGGCGCCGGCAACGATCCCCAGGCGCGCCGCGTCAGCCGGGTTGAGCGTCACAAAGGGCGCAGGCGCCCGCTCGGCAACCGCCTCCGCATGGCCTGTCAGAATGCCGCGGTCAAAGAGCACGGCCCCAGTCAAGAGCGTGAGCTCGCCCGAGCCCACGAGCTGCCTCTCGCCCGGCGCAGCCAGGTCGCCAGTCGCATAGTCAAAGCGCGCGTCGAAGCTTACGCCCTGCTGCACCACAGCCGCGCCCGCATAGGCCGGCGCTACCCGAGCGATCTCGGCCAGCACTTCGGAGGCAGAAGCGTACTGCCACTGCCCCACGGCCGGGCCCCCCAGCAATTGCGCCAGGGCGGCCAGGATCTGCCAGGCGGGGCGCGCCTCGCTCAGGGGCGCCATGACGGCCCGCTGCCAGCCCACAAAGCCGGCCAGGTTGGTGAAGGAGCCCTCCTCCTCGCCCCAGACGGCCGCCGGCAACACCACATCCGCCAGCTCTGCCGAGGGAGTGAGGAAGCTCTCGATAGCCACCACAAAATCCGCCGCCTCCAGCGCCTGCGCAGCGCCGCGCGGGTCGGGGCCTTCGCCCACCGGATCGCTCGCTGCCAACAGCCAGGCGCGGACCCCCTTTTCATCCCCCCCGTCGTGGGGATGGTGGGGAGCTGCGGTAGGAGCGGGCGGCTCCACACCCCAGGCTGCCCGACAACGCTCACGCGCCTCTGCGTCATCCAGGGGCGCATGGCCAGGCAACCGGTCGGGGCGCAAGCCCACATCAGCCACACCGCGCGCATTGGGCGATCTCGACCAGCCCAGGAGCTTTGCCCCCGTCGCCCGGGCCAGGGCCGCTAACCAGGCTACTGTCGCCTCGTCGCGCACGCCGGCGCCATACGCCAGCACCGCGCGCTGGGCGCCCAGCAGGGCCTTGGCCAGCTCATCCACCGCCTGCGGCTCAAGCCCTGCCAGCCCGGCGCCCCCCACCGTGCCCCCCGCAGGGGGGGTAAGAGGGAGGGAGGAGGCGGGGTTCACCGCCGCCAGCACGCCCGCCAGGAATGCCGTCTCGCTGCCCGGGCGCGGCTGCAGCACCATGGCTGCATACCGCTCAAGGCTGAGCCCACGCGGGTGTACGATGACGAGCTTGCCGCCCCGGCGCACGGCCTCCTTGATCCACAGCTCCAGAATGGGCGCCTCGGCGCTCGGATCGCCCAGGAAGAGCACGATCAGATCGGCCCGGCGCAGATCGGCGAAACTGGCCTGCGCCGGTGCCGGAACGGCCGAGCCCAGCCGGCTGTCGACGTTATGGGAGCCGAGCGCCGCGCGCGCCAGCTTACCGAGCAGATAGGCGGCCTCATTGGTCAGCCGCCCCGAGCCCAGCGCCGCCACCGCCTGCGGCCCGCCCGCCTGCACGGCGCGTTTGAGCCCACTTGCCGCCGCCTCGAGCGCCTCGGCCCAGGTGGTCGGCTCAAACTTGCCCGCGCGGCGCAGCAATGGCTGCCGCAGCCGGTCGGGATGATCCGTAAAGCCGTGGCCAGTGCGGCCAAGGTCGCAGAGCCAGCCGTCGTTCACCGCCGGGGCCTCGCGCCCCCGCAGGCGCTTGAGCCGGCCCTCGCGCACGTCAGCCGTCAGCGCGCAGCCGATGGGGCAGAGGGCACAGGTGCTGGGCGCGCTCTGATACTCCCAGTTGCGCCCCTGGAAACGGGCCGTGCGGCTGGTCATCGCGCCCACCGGGCACAGGTCTGCCACATTGCCAGAAAAGATCGAATCGAACTCACGCCCCGGGAAGGTGCTGATGCGCGACTGCGCGCCGCGCTGGAACACACCAAGCTGCCGGTCGTCCAGCACCTCTTCACAAAAGCGCACGCAGCGCTGGCAGAGCACGCAACGCTCCTGATCCAGCATCACCGCCGGGCCCAGGCGGATGGCCTTGCCCTTGTGCCGCTTTTCCTCCACAAAGCGAGACTCGCCCCGCCCATAGCGAAAGACGTAATCCTGCAGGCGGCAATCGCCCGCGGCGTCGCACACAGGGCAATCCAGAGGATGATTGGTGCAGAGAAGCTCCAGCACCATGCGCCGGTTGTGGATGGCCGCGGGCGTGTCGGTATACACCACCATCCCCTCGCGCACCACCGTCGCGCAAGCGGGCTGCAGCCCGCGCATCTTTTCGATCTCGACCAAACATAGGCGGCAGAGGCCGGCCGGCAACAGCTTTTCATGCTGGCAGAGGTGCGGAATCTCGATGCCTGCCAACTCAGCAGCTGCGAGGACAGTGCTGCCCGCGGGGGCCGTCACATCCTGCCCATTGATCTTCAAGGTTACGGATTGGTCCATAACGTCCTTCCCTGCCCAGACCTGCTCATGACGTCTGCGGGCGTCATCCACGGTCTGCATGGCCCGCGGGCCATGGCCCACTCAGCGGGCGATCGTCACAGCAAGCGGCTCGCTGCATCGTCCGGTCCGAATATGCGCCAGATACTCGGCGCGGAAATGCTTGATACTCGAGCGCACCGGCCCCACTGCGGCGTCGCCCAGCGGGCACAGGCTGCGCCCACTCAGGCCGGTGCAGATATCGAGCAGCAGGTCGATATCCTCCTCGTGGCCTCCGCCCGCCTCGATACGCTCCAGAATGCGCGCCATCCAGGCGATGCCCTCACGGCCAGGCACACACTGGCCGCAGTCCTCGTGGGCATAGAATTGCGTCAGCCGCCGCACGACCGAAACGATGCACGTTCCCTCGGTCATCACAATCACGGCGCCGGAACCGAGCATCGAGCCCGCCGCCGCCACCGCCTCATAATCCAGCGTCACATCGAGCTGCGCCGGGGTCAGCATCGGCGAGGAGGAACCGCCGGGGATGATCGCCTTGATCGGCCGGTCACCCAACGTGCCGCCGCCATACTCCTCGATCAGGGTACGCAAGGGCGTGCCCAGCGGCAGCTCATAGATGCCCGGCCGCTTGACCTGCCCGCTGAGGGCGAAGAGCTTGATGCCAGGGCTCTTTTCGGTGCCCATGCTGGTGTACCACTCCGGCCCCTTTTCGATGATCAGCGGCAGGTTGGCCAGCGTTTCCACATTGTTGATCACCGTCGGCTTGCGGTAGAGGCCCTCTACGGCCGGGAAAGGCGGCTTGAGTCGAGGGTTGCCGCGCTCACCCTGCAGCGAATTGAGCAACGCCGTCTCTTCGCCGCAGATATAGGCCCCCGCTCCCCGGTGCACGATGATCTCCAGGTCATAGCCGGAGCCCCGGATGTCCTTTCCCAGGTAGCCATGCGCCCACGCCTCGGCGATGGCCGCCTCCAGCCGTTCGGCAGAGAGGCAGAACTCGCCGCGCACATAGATGAAAGCGTGATGGGCCTCGATAGCATAAGAGGCAATGGCCACGCCCTCCACCACCGCATGCGGGTCCTGCTCCATCAACACACGGTCCTTGCAGGTGCCCGGCTCACCCTCATCGGCGTTGCAGACCAGGTAACGCGGGTAGAGATCCTTGGGCACAAAGCTCCATTTCATGCCCGCCGGAAAGCCCGCGCCGCCGCGGCCGCGCAGTCCTGAACGCTTGACCAGGTCGATCAGCTCCGCCGGCTTTAGTTCGCGCAGCACGCGCTCCCACGATTGGTAGCCGCCGTTGGCCAGGTAGGTCTCGATGCGGTGCGAATCGGCCAGGCCGACATTGCGCAACAAAAAGTTGGTGCCCATGCGCCTCTACCGTCCCTCTCCACCGGCATTCGCCTCGCGCCGCAGCGCCGTCAGGATCTCATCGATGCGCTCGCGCGTCAGCCGCTCATAATAGCGATCGTTGACCTGCATCACGGGCGCCGTCGCGCAGGAACCCAGGCACTCGACCTTCATCAGCGTGAACAGACCGTCGGGGGTTGTCTCGCCCACCGCAATCCCCAGCCGCTCCTGCAAATAGTCGAGCAACGACTGCGCGCCCAGCAGCGAGCAGCTCAGGTTGCTGCACACCTGGATCAGGTATTTCCCCACCGGCGCCTTGTTCAGCATCGTGTAGAACGAGGCCACGCTGGCCACCCATGCCGGCGAAGTATCCAACGCCTCCGCCACCCATTGATACGCTTCCGGCGTCAGGTAGCCCTGCTCACGCTGCGCAATCGCCAATGCCGGCAGCAGCGCCGAATTCTTGTCGGGATAGCGGCTGATAATCTCCTGCAGCTCGCGTTGGGCGGCTTGAGAGAATGCCATAGTTCCTCCGGATTAGCTATCAGCTATCAGTTTTCAGCTATCAGCTTTCGTCCACAACTATCGCGCCTCGCCGCACTGCTCCACTGTTTGGGCTCAAGAGCCCTTCAGAGCCGACACAGGCTGATAGCTGATAGCTGATAGCTCAACGGTCAACTTCGCCCATCACCAGGTCCAGGCTGCCAATAATGGCGACGACATCGGCGAGCATGTGGCCCCGGCAGAGGAGGGGCAGCACCTGTACGGCAGCAAAAGAGGGCGCGCGCACCCGAAAGCGGTAGGGTCGCGGCCCGCCGTCGCTCACCAGGTAATAGCCCAACTCGCCCTTGCTCGCCTCGACCGTCTGCCATACCTGACCGACCGGCGGATGGAAACCCTCCGTGATCAGCTTGAACTGGTGGATGAGCGCCTCCATGCTGGTGTCGAGCTCGGCGCGGGGCGGCAACACAATCTTGCGGTCGCCCACGTTGATGGGGCCGCCGGGGAGCCGGCTGAGCGCTTGCTCGATGATGCGGATGCTCTGCCGCATCTCGGCCACGCGCACCAGATAGCGCGCATAGACGTCGCCCGCCGTCTGCGTCGGCACCTCGAAATCGAACTGATCGTACCCGGAATAGGGCATGACCTTGCGCACATCATAGCGCACGCCTGTAGCGCGCAGGCTGGGGCCGGTGATGCCATAGGCCAATGCGTCCGCCGCCGAAAGCTTGCCGATGCCGACCGTGCGGTCCATAAAAACCGGGTTGCGCGTCAGAATGCGCTCCATGCGATCGAGCTCTCGTGGGAGCTGGCGGATAAAACCGCGCGCCTCCTCCACCCAACCCTCGGGCAGATCGGCCGCCAGACCGCCGATGCGGAAATAGCTCGGCGTCATGCGCGAGCCGGCCGAAGCCTCGAACAGGTTCAGGATCTTCTCGCGTTCGTTAAAACAGTACATGAGCACAACACCCGAGACTCCAGCCAGGTCCAGGGCAGAGGTGCCCCAATAGATCAGATGGGCTGCCAGGCGGCTCAGTTCGGCCATGATCACGCGGATATACTGCGCCCGCGCCGGCGCCTCGATTCCCAGGAGCTTTTCCACGGCCAGCACATAGCCCAGATTGTGCGTGTGCGCCGACACATAATCCATACGGTCGGTGTAGGGCAGCACTTGCCGGTATGTGCGGTTCTCGCCGGTCTTTTCGATGCCAGAGTGCAAAAAGCCGATGTCGGGGCGGACATCAACCACTCGCTCGCCATCCAGCTCCAGGACCAGGCGCAACACCCCGTGCGTGCTGGGATGCTGGGGCCCCATATTCAGGATCATTGTTTCAGTCTGGCTCATGTGCGAACCTATCCTGTACCTGTTGACAGATTCACAGGAGTGGCTAATCCGCGCAGAAAGGCGCGCGCCATCCTGTTAATCCTGTCCATTCACATCAATGGCGCGGCTCCACACCGTGATCAACCGGGGTGTCACCCAGCGGGAAATCTTTGCGCAGCGGATAGCCTGCAGTATCCTCCGGCATCAGAATGCGGCGCAGGTCCGGATGCCCGGCAAAACGGATGCCGAACATATCATAGACCTCGCGCTCGTACCAGTTGGCGCCGGGCCATATCGGCACGACCGAGGGCACTGCCTCCCCCTCGCCCACGCGCACGACTAGACGCAGGGTGTAGCCATAGGGGAAAGAGTAGATGTGATAGACCACGGCAAAGCGCGGCGACTGGCCCTGCGGCATATAGTCGACGGCAGTGATATCCTTCAACAGGTTGAAGGCCAGGGTCGGCTCATCATGCAGAAAGCGTGCCACACGGACCAGGTGCAGAGGAGACAAAACGAGAGTCGCTTCATCGCGGAAGAATTGTACATCGAGGACGGCCTCGGGAAAGGCCTGGCGGATGGCCTCGATAACGGGGTTTGCGTCAGTCATGGCCCAACCTCACAAAAGCATCTCGTCGGGGGCGCACATTGATGTGCGCACTATGCCCGCTGAGAGACTTACCGGCGCTCGCTCAGCTTCTCATGCTTGATCTTTTCCTGCAGCTGCATCAAGCCATAGAGCAACGCCTCCGGCCGCGGCGGGCAGCCAGGAATGTACACATCGACCGGGACCAGCTGGTCGGCGCCCTGCACAACGGCATAGTTGTTGAACATGCCGCCAGAGCTGGCGCAATCCCCCAGCGCGATGACCCACTTGGGCTCGGGCATCTGATCGTAGAGGCGCCTCAGGACCGGGGCCATCTTTTTGCTCACGCGCCCAGACACGATCATCACATCAGCCTGGCGCGGCGAGTTGCGGAAGACCTCTGAGCCAAAGCGGGAAATATCGAAGCGTGGGCCGCCGGCGCCCATCATCTCGATGGCGCAGCACGCCAGCCCGTATGTCAGCGGGTAGACGCTATTACTCCGCGCCCAGTCGATCAGCGCTTCCAACCTGGCAGTCAACACATTGTCTGGAAGGCGGCTCTCTAGTCCCATTCCAGCCCTCCCTTCCGCCACGCGTAGAGATAACCCACGAACAAGATGGCCAGGAAAACCACCATCTCAGCCAGGCCAAAGAGCCTCAGTTGGCGCATGTAGACGGCCCAAGGATAGAGGAAGATGGTCTCTACATCGAAGAGGATAAAGAGGATCGCGACCACAAAGTACTTGATGGAAAAGCGGAGGCGAGCATCCCCTATCGGCGCCATGCCGGACTCATACGGAGCTGATTTCTCGCGGTTGGCTTTGCGTGGCCCCAGGAAGGCGGAAAGGGCAATTGCGATCGCAGACATCGCTACTGCCAGCACAATCAGAATGAGGATCGGCAGGTAGTCTGCAGGCACGGCCCGACTCCTTCATGAACCGAACAACCCAACACCGTGCTCACCAGAGCGCCTCTACTCTACTCCCAACTGTTTTACTTGTCAAACAGTGGCATCAAAGCGGTGTCACCGGGTCTGCTTTGCTCGGGGCCTGAGCCCGCTCAGAAAGCGGCGGAAGAGAGGGTGCCAGCGGTATTCGCGCCGCTCGCCGCCCATGGGGAAGAGGAAGAGGTTACGGCGCTCGGCCTCCAGCAAAAGCGCCTGCCCATCGCTGCCGCCGGTCAGCGCGCGGCACCCGGGCAGGCTCAGACGCTCGAGCCGCCCGGCCGCCAGCAGAAAGCGCTGCAGTGGCGCCGGCTGCGGGGCCCACACCTCGCGCTCCAGGTAGTGGGCAATGGCCGGGTAGCCCCTATCCAGGTCCGGCGCGCCCAGCGCCATGCCCATGGCCCAGCCCTCTGTGCCCTCCACCAGCGCTGCCAGCTCACGGGGCGTCAGAGGCAGCCCCCAGGCCGCCGCCTCTTCCGGGGCCAGGGCGAGGTCTGCCGCCCGCAGCTCCAGGAGCTCGCCGCGCACGCGCAGCCGCGGCAGGGGCAGGGGCGGCTCATGCCGGCTGGCGATGAGAAGGCGCAACGCCGGCGGCAAAAAGCCGATCACCTGCGCCAGCGCCTGCGCGGGGGCGCTATCCTCGACCCGGTGATAGTCATCCAGCACCAGCGCCAGCGGGGCCGGTCGTCGCGCCACCGCGTTGAGCAGGCCAGCCAGCCCACCGCCCGCTCCCTCCGGCGCCATGCCGAGCGCCCGGGCCAGGCGCGCCAGAAAGCGCTGTTGGTGGCCATCGACCTCTTCCAGCGTCAGCCAGGCCACCCGCTGCCCGCTGCGGCGCTGCCACTGCCGCAGGAGCGTGGTCTTGCCGTAACCGGCCGGCGCACAGACCAGGGTGAGGGGATACTCCCACCCCGCATCGAGGCGCTCGAGCAGGCGTGGCCGCTGAAGACCCTGTGTTTCCATCATTGTTGTCCAACTCATGTAATAAGTAAACCGTAATAAGTAAGGTTGCCATGGTGAGGTATGTGTTGCTCGGCGCTACACGAGCCGAAAACCTTCGATGAGCAGCGGGTACACGCCATGGCGGCCTTACTTATTACGGTTTACTTATTTCGCCTCACCCCAACAGCACCATACCCACCACATACGGCACCAGGGCCAGCAGCGCGCACGCCGAGGGCAGGCGCCGCGTCACGTTGCGGCTATCCCAACGGAAGAGGGCGATGGCCAGGGCAAAGGCTGACACCCCCCCCGCCAGCAGCACCAGCACCGGCAGCAGCGCCCCACCCGGCACTTGGGCGCCATAGGCCAGCCCCACAAAGGCCAGCCAATTCACCGGCAGGCCCAAGGTCTGCAGCTGCACCCCGATCAAGCCCCACAGCCGCCGCGTGTCGCGCGCCGGGTCCACACCCAGGATGCGCAGGGCGCCCCCGTCGGGCCGGCGCAACCCCTCCAGGCACTCCAATGTGCTCGTCTTGCCCGCGCCGTTGGGGCCCAGCAGGCCAAAGATCTCGCCCCGCTGCACCGCAAAGCTGATCCCCGCCACGGCCAGGTGGCTGCCGTAGGCCTTTCTAAAATCCCGCACCTCGATCACGTTCTCGCTCATACCGCTCACTCCTGTCTGGCAGAGCCCTTGTTTCATCGTTCCGCTCTGAGATCATTATAGCGCAAGCGGGGTGCGGCGTAATCACCCGCAGGAGTGATGGTGGGGGGTGATCTCTTGCCGGGTGATTGATCACCCGCAAGTGCTACAACCGTACTTTTCGCACATGGGGCGCCAGCGGCCCGCGCCGGCCCAGGCCGCCTGGCAGCGCGACAGGCTGCGGCCTGCGCTAGTGGCGGCGCTCCTCCCGGGCAGCCAGGTTCATCGAGAGGCGGGATGCTTCGTTCTCCACGACGCGCTCTAACAAAAACGTAACCCTGCATTTACGCCATCCTTACGTTTGCGCCCTATACTGACAAGCAGGGTTAGGGAGGAACCTGCGGCCCCGCGCCGAATCATCGGCCGGGGCAGAGCACACACAGTCTTTGTACCCTGGGGGCTGAAGCTGATAGCAGAGACGGAAACGATCGAGCGGCAGGCGCCGGCGTCGCTCAAGCCGGCGGCGAGGGAAGGCCTCTGGGAGGCCTTGCCAGCCCTGGCAGCCTTGATGGCGATCCTGATCCAGGCTATCCGCCCGGCTACAGACCCGGATCTTTGGTGGCACCTGGCGACAGGTCGCTATATTGTAACCCAGCACCGCATCCCGGCGGCGGATATCTTTTCGTTTACGGCGCAGGGGCGCCACTGGGTGACCCATGAGTGGCTGACCGAAGTCCTGCTCTACGGCGTCTACCGGCTGGCGGGGTTTCCCGGGCTGATCCTCCTCTTCGCCCTCCTGATCACCGCCGCCTTTGCGCTGGTCTACCGCCGCTGTCACACCCGGCCGCTGCTGGCCGCCCTCTGTGTACTGTTGGCGGCGCTGGCTTCATCGCTGACGTGGAACGTGCGGCCCCAGATGCTCACGCTGCTCTTTGCGAGCCTGTACCTTTACATTCTGGATGGCTATGCCGCGGGCGGCCGCCGGGCCTGGCTCTGGGCGCTGCCGCCCCTGACCCTCCTCTGGGCCAACCTGCACAGCGGCTTTACGGCCGGGCTGGCGCTCATCGCGGCTTATGCCGTGGGGCAGGAGCTGAGCTGGCTGGGGCGGCGCGCCGGGCAGGGGCCGTGGCTCGCGCCGCAGGCGGTGCGCCTGGCGCTCACGGGGGCGCTGTGCGCGCTCTGCGCGCTGGTCACGCCGAACGGCCTTGCGGGGGCGCTGTTCGCCTTTGGCACACTGAGCAATGGGCTGATCCAGGCCAATATCCAGGAGTGGTTCTCGCCCAACTTTCACCAGCCCATGGCCTGGCCGCTCCTGGCCTTCCTGCTTGCGCTCTTGGCCACGCTCGGCCTGTCGCGCCGGCGGCTGAGCGCGACCGAGGCCTTGCTCCTCGCCGGCACAGGGGCGGCAGCACTCTATTCGGCGCGACATGCGCCCTTTCTCGCGCTGGCCGGCGCGCCGCTGCTGGCGCGGCAGGCCGAGGACCTCTTTGCGGGCCCGGCCCGCCGGCGCCCGCTCTCGCCGCTCATGCGGCGGGGCCTGATCGTGGTCCTGGTGGGGCTGGTGGCGCTGCTGGATGTGCGCCTGTTCCGCACGGTAGCCGGCAACACCCAGGCGCAGGAAGAGACCTACCCGGTTGCGGCCGTGGCCTACCTGCGCGAGCACGGGCTTGGCGAACGCATCTTTAACACCTACCAATGGGGCGGCTACCTGATCTGGCAGGGGTTCCCGGTGTTCGTAGATGGCCGCGCCGAGCTCTATGGCGATAAGATCCTGTCGGAGTATCTGCAGACAGCTCACGTGCAGGCGGATTGGGAAGCGCCCCTGCAGCGCTACCATGTGGATACCGTCCTGATCGAGACGGGCTCCCCCCTGGCGGTGGTGTTGGCCGAGAGCGGGCGCTGGCGGGCGGTCTACCGGGATAAGCTGGCCACGGTGTTCGTGCCCGTGGGCGCCGGCCCTGCCGCATAGTTAACATTTCTGGCCCTGCTTCCAATGCTCCTGAACAATCTGTCACACGATGGCCACCCCGCTTTAACGCTACTTTAACCTCACAGTGCTAAGATTAAGCATAGAAGAGCCGTTCGGGCTCCAGAGGCTTGCGGGGGAATGGGAGGGACCTGCCGATGCTCCAATACTTTGCCGCCCACCTGCGCATTCCGGTCCCCTATCGGATGCTCAAGCGGGAAGAGGGCCAGGACCTGGCCGAGTACGCGCTGCTGCTTGTCTTTATCGCCCTGATCGTCCTTGGCGCCGTTGCGCTGCTGGGGCAGGGCATCGGGGATGTCTTGACGCAACTGGGGGACGAGCTTGGCAATATCGTCGGGTGACGGCGCCCCTCGCTGCTCATGCGGTTAACCTGCCGGCAGTGTTGGCAGTTTAGCGCCGGCCCACCGGGTGGCCGGGCAGTTGTCCGGACCTGCGAACGACCCGGCTCCGTACTCCATCACATCGGTTTCGTGGCATGCATGCAAGGGCATGCGGAAAAGGAGACACACCATGTTCCAGTATCTCGTCGCTTGCTGGCGGGCCTCCGCCCTGCATCAGGCGCTCAAGCGGGAAGAGGGCCAGGACCTGGCCGAGTATGCTCTCTTGATCGCCCTGATCGCCCTCGTCGTCATCGCGGCCGTCGTCATCTTGGGGAACCAGATCAATAACGTCTTCAATAGGATCACCACCGGGTTCACGCAAAACGGTGTCCATTGAGATGGGCGAGGCAGGCTTCTGCCTGCCTCATTTCTCCAGCGCCGGCCAGCGCAGCAGGCAGGAAACTGAAGCCTGCCTGCTGCGCCCGGTGATGTAAGGACAGCCAATCCCGGCAAAGCCATGCGGGGAGAAGAGGTACGTGATGAAAGCGCGCAAGGAAAGAGGTCAGGCTGCAGCCGAGCTGGCGCTACTGCTGCCGGTGCTGCTGCTGATCCTGTTGGGGTGCATCGACCTGGGGCGGATGTTCGCGTCCTGGGTGACGCTGACCAACGCTGCGCGCGAGGGCGCCCGCTACGGCTCTATGCACCCCGCCGACACGCCCGGCATCACGGCGGCCGCGCAGGCCGAGGTGACGGCCGGCGGCATGAGTGGGGTGACGATCGGCATTGTCAGGTCGGGGACGGCCGCGGGCAGCTCGGTCACCGTGAGCGCGTCGGGTAGCGTGTCGCTGACCACCCCCTTCCTGGGCGATACGGCGGTGCCGATGCGCGCGCAGGCCACCATGGTGACGATGAATGACGCCCCGACCGGAGGAGGCAGCTGAATGACGGGCAGGCGCGCAATCTGGAAAAGGCCCGGCGCGGGCGAGGCGGGGCAGTCGATGGCCGAGTTCGCGGTGACCCTGTTAGTGCTCGTGCTGATCATCTTCGGCATTGTGGATCTCGGCCGCGCCATCTGGATCCAGAACATGTTGAGCAACGCCGCGCGCGAGGGCGCCCGCTGCGCCTCGGTGCCCGGTTGCGGCGACCCGATCGCCGCCGCCAAAGCGCAGATCGTCGGCATCCCCCTCGACGCAGTGACGCCGCAGGTCATCCCGTTGACGCCCACACCCGGCGGCGATCCCAATGCTCCGGGGTCGGTCGAGGTCAAGGTGAAGTATGTGTTCCACCCCGCCTCGGGGCTGATCGGCCAGTTTGCGGATGCCAGCTCGGGCGCGCCGCAGATCGTGCTGACCGGCCGGGCGGTGATGAGGAAGGAAATAAAGGAGCCATGAGCACGGACGGCTTCGGCGGCCTGAAAAGCTGGGCCCGGCGCCTGGCCGGTGAGCGCGGGCAGACGATGGTCATCGTGGCCGTGATGATCATCCTCTTCGTTTCCATGCTGGTGCTGGTCATCGACGCGGGCAACGTCTATGCGCAGCGCCGGCAGACGCAGAACGCGGCCGACGCGGGCGCGCTGGCCGGGGCGCGCATTCTGGCCAACGGCGGGTCGGTGGCCGACGCCTCGGCCGCCGTGAGCAGTTACGTCTCGGGCAATGGCGCGGCGCTGGTCTCTGTCAGTTGCAGTGCTGCCGCCGGTGCAATCACCGGCACCGTGACGGTCGTTGCCTCCAAAGAGTTCCCGACCTTTTTCGCCGGGGCCATCGGCATACCGAGGGCCAATGTGCAGGCTGCCGCCCAGGCCATATACGGCCCGCCACGGGAATTGGGTAACCTGATGCCGATCGCCCTCAGCCTGGATGCCTATAACAACAGCAAGGGTGGAGGCACCGTCCGCATCTGGGATAGCGACCAGATCAACGAAAAGACGCCGGCCGGCACCTATGATGTCTACGACGGCATGCGGGGCTGGCTGTACTTCGGTGTGAAGAATTGCGGGACCAGCACCATAGAAAACTGGATCGACAACGGCTACGATGGCACGGTGTCAGTGGGCCAATGGATCAACGGCAAGTCGGGCGTCAAGGTGCCCGCCATTACCGAGTTCGAGGTCCGCAAGGGTGACACGGTCTACGTCCCCATCTACGATACGTGGGTCAAGGGGAAGGGGCAGAACGACGATGATGGTTTCCACATCGTCAGCTTTGCCGCCTTCGTGGTGGATGGGTTCGTCTCTAAGGGCAATGACAAATACGTCTTCGGCCATTTCGCGTACACGATCGAAGCCACTTCCTGCTGCGGCACTGTTGACACCGGCGTGCATGTGGTCTACTTGCAGCGCTGATAATACGCAAATAGCCCTTGCTGGCCTGTCGGGTGAACGCCGGCTGACATGCTCCGCCAAAACCCGGCCTTATTCCCAGAGGGCTTCCGGGCGGTTGCCGGTTGCCATGCCCCGCGCAAGCCCGACCCTGATCCGCAGGGGGTGTCGTGGGGTTGGGGCGCCCCCCGGGGGGGGGCACCCCCCCACCCCCCCCAAAGGC
>Ga0078972_1006131_pt1 | contig 29142 bp, 18 predicted proteins | sample YelNatPaOPGAMG01_FD_67568 | JGI IMG/M metagenome (GOLD analysis project Ga0078972, IMG submission 67568) | Hot spring thermophilic microbial communities from Obsidian Pool, Yellowstone National Park, USA - OP-RAMG-01 (SPADES assembly) (version 2) | ecosystem: Environmental > Aquatic > Thermal... | reverse complement strand
GTCCCGATCGGATATACACGCTGACGCTGGAATCGGCCGGGGGACTTAACCTCGTGGCGCGTCCGATGGACGGGCTTTTCCGGCAATACCTCGAAGCGCTGAAACAGAAGCGATGAGCGCCGACGGGGTGTGCGGCGGCCAGAGGCGATGCGCGTGAAGCGACTGCCGCCAGTAATGCAGCGCTATCAGTTGCAGCGCTCGCTGTCGCGCGAACGCCGCGGACACGCCACACGCAGCAAGCCCGCGGCGCGAACATCGGCGAGGGCGCTGTGAGTCTCGCCGTCGAACGATATCCCATAGGCCGCGCAGCACTCGGTAAGCGAACGTCCCCCCGCCAGACACATCGTGCACAGCGTCGGGCACTCGGGCATCGGGTAACCGATGCGCGAAAACTCGCTTCTCATAAATGACAAATCAAACCAGACGTTGTGCCCAGCCACCGCTACCGAGCCGGAGAGCGTCTCGACAAGAAGCCCTGCGATCTCGCCGAACTCAGGCGCGCCGGCGATATCCCGAGCGCTCAGACCGTGAACGCTCGTGGGGCCGATATCGCGGCGCGGGTTCACCAGAGAGACGAATTCGCGAACCTGTCGCCCGTCAGCGTCGAGTACGACTGCCGCCACTTCAACGACGCGGTCGTGCCGACACAGGAACAGGCCGGTGGTCTCAACATCAATAACAGCGATCGGACCGGGAAGCGTGATGGACGGCATGGCAAAAGCCCCCTTTCCCTGATGGCTGCTTCAGCAGGAGCGAATCAATACGGCCTCCTGCCACGCCTGGAGCCTTGCATCGCAACGCGCTTACCTCTGCTTCGCAACGCTTGCCATGTCAATATTATTTGCGGCGAAACCGCGAAAACACCGCATATTTTCCCGCTGAAATGCGGCCGATGGATCGCGCAACCATCTCAGGGGAACAACACAGAAAGCGACCGGAAGATCCCTTGCATAACTGGCCCCGTCGATGTTGCCCCTGCTCCCCCTTCCCTCTCAGCGTGGCGCGATGAACTCGCGGCCCGCGCATTGGCAGGACCACGGCCTGCCGTGAGCCCGAAAACGCCCTGCGACCGTTCCGGAGAAGCGATCACAGCCTGAAAGACCGGAGCGATGTCAGCTGTTGCCGGGCCGAAGATCCGGAGCGCGCGTCATATCTCCAGCATCATGCGCGCCGGGTCCTCGAGATACTGTTTGACGCGCACGAGGAAGGTTATGGCTTCGCGGCCGTCAACAACGCGGTGATCGTACGACAGCGCCACGTACATCATCGGGCGGATTTCCACGCGGTCGTCTATGGCCACGGGGCGCTTCTGGATGTTGTGCATGCCCAGTATGCCGCTCTGCGGCGGGTTGAGTATGGGCGTTGACAGCAGCGATCCGAAAACCCCGCCGTTGGTTATCGAGAAGGTGCCGCCGCTGAGTTCCTCCGGAGCAAGCCGCCCCTCGCGCACGGCCGCCGCCAGCCGCTGGATCTCGCGTTCGATGACCGGCAGCGTCATGTCCTGTGCGTTGCGCAGAACGGGCACGGCCAGCCCGCGGTCGGTGCTGACGGCGATGCCCAGATGCACGTAGTCGTGATATACGATGTCGTCGCCCTCCAGAAAGGCGTTGAGCGCCGGTATTTCGCGCAGCGCCAGCACCACCGCGCGCGCAAAGAACGCCATGTAACCCAGCCCCACGCCGTGCACCTGCTCGAACCGCTCCCTGTGGCGCGTGCGCAGGTCGATGATGCGGCTGAGATCGATCTCGTTGAACGTCGTCAGTATGGCGGCGGTGTTCTGCGCCTGCACCAGTCTTTCGGCGATGCGCTTGCGTATCTTGCTCATCGGCACGCGGCGGACGCCGGCGGCGGGCGGCGGCACGGAAACGGTCTGCGGTGCGGTAGCGACTGCCGCAGCAGCGGCGGTTTCGCCGGGCGGGGTTGTCGCGGCGGCGGGGGCTGCCGGCGGCGTGGGCATCTCGACGGCCGGCGGATTCGGCGTCGCCGGTGTCGGCGGCACATCGGCCGGCGGCAACACCGGCGCCGCTGCGCGTTGCGCGGCATCGCCGGATGCCGCCGGAGGCGCCTCGCCTTCCTCTATGCGGGCTATGACCTCATCGACCTTAACCGTATCACCCTCCTGTTTGAGCCGCCGCAGCACCCCGGCAGCGCGGGCGGTCAGTTCCACGTTGGCCTTATCCGTCTCCAGTTCGCAAAGCGGCTCATCAACGCCTATGGCCGCGCCGTCAGGTTTGTGCCAGGCGATAAGCCTGGCATGAGTGATGGACTCGCCCAGAGGGGGAACGACCACGTCGCTGGACATGTTTCAGCCTCGCTTGCTCTAATCGGACACCGAACTGGCCTGATGAACCACCTCGTGCCGCGCCGGCGCGGGCGCGACCTCTGCCGCCTTTTCCATCGTCAGTCCCAGCGCTTCGCTGATGAGTTGCTGCTGCTGTTTCTGATGCAGCAGCAGCGAGCCTGTGGCCGGGCTGGCCGACGCCGCGCGTCCATAATACGTCAGCTCCAGCCCGGGCGGCAGCAGCGGCGGCAGATGCTCTCTCATGAACGCCCATGCGCCGCGATTGCGCGGTTCTTCCTGCACCCAGCATATCTGCGCGGCGCTGCTGTAACGCGCAAGCACCTGGCGCAGTTCCTTCTCCGGCAGCGGATACAGCTGTTCGATGCGCACTATGGCCACATCCCCGGGTCCGTGCCTGCGCCGCGCTTCATCCAGCAGGAAATACACCTTGCCGCAGCACAGCAGCAGCCGGCGCACGCGCTGCGGGGACGGGGCGGCCGGGTCGTCGATAACCGCACGGAAACCCCCGGCGGTGAACTCCTCCAGCGGCGAGGTTGACACGTCGCTGCGGAGCAGGCTCTTGGGCATCATAAGCACCAGCGGTTTGCGGAAATTGCGCCGCACCTGCCGGCGGAGCAGATGAAAGTATTGCGCCGGGAGGGTGGGGACGCACACCTGCATGTTGTTTTCCGCGCACAGGGCGAGAAACCGTTCCAGCAGCGCGCTGGAGTGCTCGGGCCCCTGTCCCTCGTAGCCGTGCGGAAGCAGCAGCACCAGTCCGGAGTGCCTCTGCCACTTCGACTCCGCCGCCGCTATGAACTGATCCACGATGGGCTGCGCCATGTTAACGAAATCGCCGAACTGGGCTTCCCATATGACCAGATTGTGCGGGTCGGCCGTACTGAAGCCGTATTCGTAGCCCAGCACCGCCAGTTCCGAGAGCATGGTGTTAACGACGATTATGGGCGCCTGATCGGGCGCGATATTCGCCACCGGAAAATACTTCTTTCCCGTGTTGTAGTCGTGAAGACAGGCGTGGCGGTGGCTGAAGGTGCCGCGCTGCGTGTCCTGTCCCACCATGCGTATGGGCGTGCCCTCGAGCACCAGCGTTCCCAGCGCCAGAGCCTCGGCCATGCCCCAGTCCACGGGAACTTCGCCCCTGCCCATGGCGCGCCGCTTTTCCAGCATTCCGCGCAACTTGGGATGGACGGTAAAGCCCTCCGGCACGCGCGTAAGCCCCTCGGCCACGCGCGCTATCGTTTCGGCGCTTACGGCGGTGTGGGGCTCTGCATCGCCGCTGCGCATCATGCCTTTCCACCATCCGTCGAGCGTCTGAACATTCTGTATCGACGGATGCTCCCGCGCCACCGCCAGAGCGCCGTCGAGGCTGCGGCGCAGTTCGTTCTGCATGGCGGCCAGATCCTCATCGGCGACCACTCCCGCCGCCTCCAGCCGCCGATAGTAGATGTCGCGCACGGTCGGATGGGCGGCTATCTCGCGGTACATGACGGGATGGGTGAACGTCGGCTCGTCCACCTCGTTGTGCCCGTGTCTCCGGTAGCACCACAGGTCTATCAGCACGTCGCAGTGAAACTGCTGGCGGAACGCCATCGCCAGTTTTACCGCATGAACGCACGCCTCCGGGTCGTCGCCGTTGACGTGAAAGATGGGCGCCTGAATGGTCCTGGCCACGTCGGTCGGATAAGGCGTGAAGCGTCCCTGTTTGGGACTGGTTGTGAAGCCTATCTGGTTGTTGATGATGATGTGTATGGTGCCGCCGGTGCGCCAGTAGGGCATTTCCGAAAGGGCCAGCGTTTCCAGCACCACCCCCTGCCCCGTGAAGGCGGCGTCGCCGTGGATGAGCACCGGCACAACCCGGCTGCGCACCAGATCGCCCAGGCGCGTCTGCTTGGCGCGCACTATGCCCTGCACCACCGGGTTCACCAGCTCCAGATGACTCGGATTGAACGACAGGCTTACATGCACGGGCCTGCCGCAGGAGGCGATGCGGTTGTGCGAATAGCCCAGGTGGTATTTCACATCGCCGTCGCCGGTTTCGGGATGCGGCAGATAGCCCTCGAATTCGCTCAGGATCATTTCGTAGGGCTTGTGCAGAACATGCGCCAGCGTGTTGAGCCTGCCGCGGTGCGCCATGCCCAGAACAAACTGCTCCACGCCCAGCGCAGCGCCCTCGTCGATGAGCGTGTTGAGCATGGGTATGAGCGATTCGCCGCCCTCGAGGCCGAATCTCTTTGCCCCGACGTATCGATGATGCAGATACTCCTCGAAACCCTGGGCGCACACCAGCTGGTTCAGTATCGACCGGCGCTCGGCGGGCGAAGGCTCGGGATGGTTGTAAACCGGCTCCATGCGCTGTTCGAGCCACGAGCGCTGCATCTTGTCAGAGATGAACGTGTATTCCACCGCAAACGTGCCGCAGTACGTGCGCCGCAGTTTGTCCAGCAGATCGCGCAGCGTGCCGTCGGTACGTCCGAGAAAACCGCCCGATCCGACGTTGCGCCCGAGGTCGGCCGGCGACAGCCCGAATTCCGTCAGTTCCAGCAGCGGATGCGCGCCGCGATTGTGTCCGAGAGGGTCCAGTTCCGCCGCCAGATGCCCCAGTTCGCGGTATGCATGCACCAGCGATTGAACCTGGGGCGTCTGGAGAGGTTCAACCCCGGCCGGACGAACCTCGACCGCGGCCTGCGCCGCGCCATAGCGCGCTGCGCGCCCCAGGCCCATTTCGAAACCGGCAAAGAAAACGCGCCACATCTCGGGCACTGATCGCGGGTCGGCCGCATATTTACGATAGAGCCCGTCGATATAGTCCGCGTTGGCCTGGCTTACGAAGTCGGCTTGTTCCATCGCACATTGCTCCCGTCCGCAGAAGTCGCCTCCACGGCACGGGATTCTAGCACGCCCCGCCCGCCGCCCCAGCGCACGATTTGCCGCGCAGCCGATATCTGCCGGGCACATCAGGCAATCGCGGCTGAACGGTTTGCCCGGCAGAACGGTGCGCGCGGCTGCCGCCCGGCCCCACAGGCAAGCAGCAGCATCCGCCCCGCGCGCGTGCATCCGCCGCGGCGGTCAGCACAAGACCTCGTACGACATCGGATACAGAATCAGGTCCGGACGGACAAGATGAAGTCTGCGCAGTCCAACTTCCGGGGCCGCGCTGGCCGCCACGTCCGTGCGACCCGCATCTTCTTCATCAAGCATCCCTGCCCCGGCAGCCGCGCACACCCCCAGAACGACCCACACGATCAAGCGGATCGCCTCGGGCATCGAAGCACCATGATGTATGTGACTTACCGGCCGCGGACGCTGCACGACCGGTTCGGCGACACACTATAACATACCCCGCGATTCGCCCCGCGCCAAAGAAAAAATGACAACGCGACTACCCCTTTTTCGGGGTGGCCCGCAGGTCTTTTCGTTGATGAGACTTCGAGGATCGCCTGGCCGGGCGACTTCTGTGTGCATCGTCGCTGCCCGTGCGGCGTCAGCCCTTGCGCGTGCCAGCATCCATTACACCATTCTTGCGAAACATCCTCCTCAGTCACCTCCGCAACACTGTTCGGTGATTCGCGCAAAAAGCCGTATCTTCATTCCCGCCAGAGCCCTATACTGTCATCCGCGCAAAACGCCGTATCCGTCATTCGCGCGAAAGCGGGAATCCAGACCTTCCCCCGCGCGGGAAAGAAAGCAGGAATGTCCCCCTTACGGTCAATCTTCGTCGTGTCAATCGCGCTGGCGGCGCCGGCCAGCGCCGCCGAACCGCCCGGCCATGCGCCGCAGTGGCGCCTGCGCCATCAGGTTCTGCTGATGCCGCGGCGACCTCCGGCCGATTACCAGCCCGTCAGCGTTGTAAGCCTCATCGAGCGCGGCCATGAGATGATCCGCCTTAATCTCGATCCGACCGCGCCCACCGCGCGCGGATGGTGTGCCTACGACACCGCGCAGCGGCGGATAATCCCCGTAGCTGCGGATTTCGCGGATCCGGCCACACAACCCGGCGCCGCCCGCAGCACGCCTCCCGCCGGCATCGCGCCGGCAGTGTATGACCGGTGGATGATGTTCGACCACTGGCGCGGGTTCTTCGTGCAGTCCGGGCGCGAGGACCTGCTTAAGATCGGCTCTCTTGCCGGCGGGTTTGCATGCTTCGCCCGCAACGGCACATCGCCCGACGCGCCGGCGCGGGTCTTCCTCGACCGCTCCGACAGCGAGCCGCTTGAACTCGGAGCGCTGGCACAGTTCGAGAGCCGCACGCTCTCCGCGGTGCACCATCTGAGGCTGCTGCGCAGCGGGGACGTAATCGTCGTCGCATCCGGCGACGCAGGCACGGTGCTCCAGCACTACGAAAACCCCATGCTCCCGGCCATATGCGCGCAGTGGAACGCGCTGATGGATCATGCCCACCGCGAACAGCCCGTATGCCGGGCCAGGTACATCGGCAGCCTGTACGCGCTTTCGGAATACGCCGACCGCGGCTTCGATCCAATACTTATCGCTTCCGACGGCAAAGCATATTTCGGGACGATGCCGCATCATCCCTCCGAGGGCGGACCGATATTCTGTTTCGACCCCGCGCGCAACGCGCTGTCGCTGATCGGCGACATAGACAGACTTGCCGGCGTGCGCGCCGCCGGCGCGGTGCCGAGCATGGTGCACGCCAGCGCCGGGGAGATGAACCGCCGCGTGTATTTCGTCGGGCAGGACCCGTTCTATGGCAGGTGGGGATTCCCGCTGGAAAAAGGCGCCACGCGCCCGGTTTACCGAGGCTCGCCGATCGTCGAATACGACCTTGCCGCCGGCAGGGCGCGCGGGCTGGGAATACCCATCGCCGGCGACAATGCGCTGTTCCGCATAGTCTGCGATGCCCCGCGGAAGCGGCTGTACGTGCGGCGGGGCTACGCGCGCGACTACTACGGGCCGCTGATGTGGTATGCCCTTGAACTCGACGCCGCCGGCAATATTGCCGGAGCGCCCCGGGCGCTGCCGCTGGATTATCACCCCAGCGACATCCTCATCGCCGCCGACGGAACGCTCTGGTGCGTCGTTCCCGACCGGCAGGCCTACGAGATCATGCAGCAAAAGCGCGCGCAGCGCCAGAAGACCGACGACATCGCGCCGCGGTGCGACGTTTTCCGCATCGCTCCGGATCTGCGCGCGGCGCAGAAGGTCGCCACCGTCGAGGGAGAATGGGACATTCAGTGGGCCCCGTGGCAGAACGGCCTGCCGGCGGCCGTCGGCGCGGGCGAGCGGCAGATATATCGGCTGGACATGAACACGGGCGCCTTGTCGGCGTTGTGCCGCGCTTCGCCGCCGTTCCGCCCGCACGCGGCACCGATGGCCCTGCGCGACGGCGCGCTCGTAGCGCTCGCATGGGTTCAGCCGCGCATCCGCGCCGGCAGAACCACGGGTCTGTACACGCTCGACCTGCGCAGCGGCCAGGTGCGTTTCCACGGGGTGGTAGTGGATGAGAGCGGGCGGCGGGTCAAAGACCTTACGCAGCTGGCCGTGCTGAAAGACGGCCGCATCTTTGCCGCGGGGACGGTTTACGGCCTGGCGACCGACGCGCATTACATGCCGCGCTATCGCGACAGCGAGCCGTATCGCCTCGACAGCGCGTGTCTGCTTATCGAGTCGATACCGCCGGGCGTGCCGGCGGAAAAGCCGGCGCCCTGACGCGCGCCGCCGCATCGCCGCCAGCGCCCGCGGCGTCATTCGGCCTCCGCCAGAGCGGCTATGTACCGCAGTTCCTCGTCGAGCGCGGGCAGGCCGTAAAAGTGTTCCAGCACCCGCGTAACCCCCGCCAGCGCGCGTATGGCGCGATGGAAGTCGTCGCCCGCCGTGCCCCGGCCCACGGCCAGATGCAGGTCCTGCCGGCCGCGGGGATGCGCCAGATCGTTGTCGTTCCAGTGGACATGGCATATGGCCGACGGCTCGGCCAGAAAGGCGCGCATCACCGCCGGACGATCGTCGGGCGCAAAGCGCTGGGCATAGGTAACCGCGTGGCTGGAGTCGAAACACAGCCCGAAGTTATCGCGCCCCACGTCGCGCTGTATGCCCAGCCACTGCTCCGGCGCTGTGCCGAAATACTCGCGCATCTGCCCGCGATCAGCGCTGGCGAAATCGACATCATCGGGAACGCCGTCCCAGTAGGCGCGGTTGTTCTCCAGCACCAGCGTCAAACTGAAACAGCGGGCGATATCGGCCAGTTGCCGCAACGACTGTATGAGCAGTTCGTAATCTCCCACGACGCGCGGCGGGCCGACATCGCCTTCGTCGCGCCACACGCGCGGCGCACTGTGCACCACAACCAGTCTGATGCCGGGGTAGCGCGCGGCTGCCACGAAATACTGCTCTATCGCCTGCATCGACGCCCTGCGCCATGCGCCATCGAGAGCAGCCACGTTCACGCGCGTTCTCCGACCGGCGAAATCGAGCATGAACGGCGCATGGGCGCTGCGCGCCAGAGCAGCGCATGCCGCCGGCATTCCCTCGACAGCCAGTTCGACGCCCGCTTCATAGAACAGCCCCCGTGCCGCTGCCTCATCGGGCGGCACGGCCAGCTGACATCCCAAGCGAAGAAATCTGGTGTGCTCGTGCATTTGCAGCAGCGCCCGCACGCGGCGATCATTGTGCACCGCAGGCCGGCCGCCCATGTGGAATCAGAACATCACACCGCAACGCGCAGGCGCTCGACGGCGGCGGCATCCACCTCCACGCCCAGCCCCGCACCCTCCGGAACGGCGATCGACCCGTCAACCGGTTGCAGCGGCTTGCGCAGTATGCTGCCCGAGAGAAACTGCGGGCCGTTGAGAGCGGCAGGGTATTTGAGATCATACGCGCCGTACAGCAGCAGCGACGCCGCCAGCGATATGTCAGGGTCGGTCAGGCCGCTGCCCAGGAACATGAGATTGTGTTTCTCCAGTATTTCGATCTGCCGGCGGGCTTCGACAAGTCCGCCCACGCGCGCCGGCTTCATGGCCACTCCGTCGAGCATGCCCAGGGCGATGAACTCCTCCAGTTCCACGTGGTTGACCACCCCTTCGTCGAGAATGATCGGCAGCGCGCCCTGCTTCTTCAGTTTCCGCAGCGCCGACAGGCGGTTGGGGCGCACGGGCTGTTCCAGCACCGCCACGCCCGCGTCGGCCAGCTTCGGCGCTGCCTCCAGCGCCGCCGCCTCGTCGTAGCCGCCGTTGGCGTCGGCCCACAGAAAACCGTCGGGCACAAGCCTCTTGACCAGCCTCGCCAGTTCCACATCGAAGCGCACGTCGGGCGCCACCTTTATGTTGAAGTGGCGATAGCCGCGGCGACGGCCTTCCTCGATAAGTCCCGGCACGTCGTCCAGCTTCAGAGGATTGAGAGTCCAGCTGAGCGTGATTTTCGCGCGGCCCGTGCGATTCCAGCGCTGGCCGGCCGTCTGTTGCAGCAGCCTGCCCGTCAGGTCGAAAAGCGCCAGGTCCAGGCCCGCCTTGCATATGGGCTGCCCCGTGGAAAACGAAGGCGCGATCACCGAGTTCATCGCGGCTTCGATGCCCTCGGCGTCGAAGACCTGTTTCCCGACGAGCACCGGCGCCAGGTAGCGGGTGATGGTGGTATGAACCGTCTCCAGGGTTTCATAACTCCATCTGTTGACGGGCACGCTCTGCCCGATGCCCACCGTTCCATCGTCGGCCGTTATCTTCACCAGCACCGCAGGCCGGCCCGTGGATTTGCCGTCGGGGCTTTCGAAGAACTTGAACCGCCCCACGGTGGGATACATCAGCGGCACGCTTTCGACGCGTGCTATGCGCGGGTTCTTCATGGTTCCACCCTCGCCGCGCGACAGCAGACCGCTCAGCGCAAGCGCGCCTGCCGCCGCCAGAATATCTCGTCGCGAATGCCCGGCCATGAGAAGCAAGTTTACCAGAACTCCGCCCTCCGCAAGCCGCCCCACCAGAATATCACCCGCTCCGCGAACCGCTGTTCTGCCTGCGTATCTCGCGTTCGATGCGCCGCACAAAGGCGTCGAACGCCTCCGTCTGCGGGCCGGCACAGGCTATGTCCAGCCCGCCGGGCGTGCGCACCGGATCGAAGCGGGCGAACAGCACCCGCCGGCGCGTAAGCAGCGCCAGAAGAAGACCGGCCGCGCCCAACGCAATGCCCGCGATCGTCGCCCACGACAACGGTCCCGGACGCGGGGGAATCATGGTTACCGCCACCACCGCCGCCCCCGCCACCGACGTCCATATCCCGTAGCGATGCCATTTCAACCGCATCTGAAGCGGGCGGTGATCGGGTTTGAGCGTGCTCAGCCTGACCGTGCTGCGATAACGCCGCCCCAGCAGCCAGCGCGCTTCCACCTCCACGCGGTCGGGGTATAGCGCAAAATCCCGCCGCACCGGCAACAGTCTTTCGGCGTAACGGGCGATGGGTTCTGACGGCACCTGGGCATTCATCCTCTGAACCACTCCTCCCACGGTCTGAGTGCCGCCACGTTCAGATGCCGCGCTCCGTCGAGCGGCAGCGCCGCCGGTCCGACCGGCGGCAGGCGCGCGGGCTGCGCCGTCGTTACCGCGCCCGCCGCGCCGCTTATATCTTCGGCGCGCTGCGGCCTGCCGGCGACCTCGTTGCCGGAAAAACTTATGTCCGCGCATCCCGCCGCCACCGACATCGCCGCGCAGCCGGACGCCGGCGCGATCCGGTTGTCCAGCACGTGCACGTCGCGCAGACCCGCGGGAACGACTATCTCCGGACGGGCTTTCTTAGCGCCGTCGGGACCGATGCGGTTGGAGCGGATGATCACGCGGTCGCCGCTCCGCCGCGCCGGCTCGCGGAAAAAAATGCCCTCTTCCCCGTTGCCGGCGATAGTGTTGTCCTCTATCAGATGGTCGGTATCGCGCTCGCCCACTGATATGCCCGACCGTCCGTTGTCCCTGAGCACGTTGCCGCGGCATATCGAATGCGTCGTGCGCAGACAGTAGAACAGCCCGCATCCGCCGTTGTCGTGCACCTCGCAGTCGCGCATCACATAACGCACCGAGCCGCTGCCGGGATGCAGGCCGTGGCCGGTGTTGTGATGAATGCGGCATTTCTCCGCCACGATGTCCGTGCACTGCTGGAAACTCAGCGCATCTCCCCGGTAGCGCGTTATCTCCACGCCGCGGATGACAATGCGATGGCACATGATCAGAAACATGCCCCCGCCGCGGCAGCCGTTGAGGGTAAAGGTCTCTTCGCCGCTGCTGCCGTCGATGGTCAGACCTTCGACGACGGCGTCGCTGATGTTTTCGCCCTCGACGACCGGGAAGACCGATACGGCCCGCGCGTTGCGCGACGGCCGGTAATCGTGATTCAGCATACGGCTTATGAAGAGCGTCTCGCCTTCGCGCGCAACGACCGTGCCGACGGTCGTGTAGAAGCCGCCGGCGTCGTCGTCCAGAATGTGAATGCCCGTGCCCGGTGGAAACTTCTCCGGATCGCGCACGGTTATCTCGTAGTGCCCGTACCCGACGTAATCCAGCAGCGGGCTCTGAACAGAAGGCACCTTCTTCAATACCGCGCCGGGCTGTCCCAGCACGTGCACGCCGCTGCGCAAATGCAGCGCGTCATGCATCATGTACACGCCGGGCGGTACGACGACCGTTCCTCCGCCGGCCGCCGCCGCGTCGTCTATCGCGCGCTGAATCGCCGCGCCGGTACGTCCGGCGTATCTGCCTTCGCCTGCCGTGATGGTCTTCATGGGTTTCCCCGCGGCGCATGAACCGACGCCCGCCGCCAGCGGCACCGCCGCCGAAGCGGCCAGGCAATTGCCGATAAAGCCACGACGTGTGAGCACCGCGCGCATCGTCGGCCGCCTTCCCGCAAGAACCGCTGGAAATTGTCCGCCGGCACATCCGGCTGTCAAACGGCCGCCCGGCCGAAGCCGCCGGTCGCCGCGGCGGTCGGTTCTGTCCCCGTCGCCGCGCGCATCATTCGCACGGCGCGCGGGCCGGCTCGCCGGGCTCCGACGCCGTCTGATCAATGAGCCGGTCGATAACCAGCTGCCGGAACTCCCGCGAGAGACTCGCGAAATACGCCGTAAATCCCGTCACGCGCACCACCAGGTCAGGATATGCCGCCGGGTTCTCATGCGCCCGGCGCAGCGTGTCCGCATCGACGATGTTTATGTTGAACAACGTGCCGCCCTGCTGGAAATGCGTCTCGATGAGGGCGGCCACCATGTCGGCAACATCCCCGTCGTCGCCGAATCCGCCGTCGAGCTCCAGCTGCACCGGGCACGTGTTGCCCCAGCCGCACTGTATCTCGGCTATCGCCGTCGCCAGCGCCGTGGGCGCGGCATCAGCGCGGAAGCCCGGGTCGGGATTGCAGCCGTGAGATATGGGCGCCCCGGCCGGCCGGCCGTTGGGGGTCGCCCCCACCACCCTGCCCATGCTGATGGTGTTGGACCACGAAAACCACCCGGGGATCAGGTTGCGCCCGCCCGGCGTGGGGCTTTCCTTCACCAGCGACGAAAACAGCCGCGACACGCGCACAGCCCATCTGTCGCCCAGGCTGCCGCCGGCTCCGTAGCGCTCGCTGGAGCGAAGCATCATCCGCACGCGGGCGCCCTCGGCGCCGGCGAAGTTATCACGCAGGTGCCGCGCCAGCGCGTCCCACGAAAGCGCTTTTTCGCGCTCGATGCGCTGCTCCATCGCCGCCAGGGAGTCGGCCACCGTCGCCAGCCCCGCCCCGTCGATGCACATGTTGTAAAACTCCACCCCGCCGTCGCTGGCATCCAGACCCTTTTCGATCGGCCCGTAACACAGCAGATTCAGCAGCAGCTCCGGCTCATTGTGCTTCTGGTGATCCAGATGCCAGTCCAGACCGCGCGCCGTGCACAGCACTGCTTTGCGCAGATGATGCTCGAAGCGCGACCATATCTGCGCAACCGAAGGCCCGCCGCCGTCCGGGCACGCGCCGCGGAACTCCGCCCCTGCGCCATCGGACGCCTGCTTTGCGCCTGTGCGCCCGCGATTATCGAGCACATCCCACAACGCCGTCTCGAACACCTTCGCCACGTTTATCTTCACGCAATCGTTAAGCGTGTACTCGCGCCCGGGTATGGCCATCCACTGGCAGCCCGTCGCTATGCGCTGCCGCGCCAGCTCCGGCGGAAAACCGTTGCGGCAGAAGCCCTCCACCAGCCCGCGGTCGCCGCTGTAGCGCACATATGCCTTGCGGTCGGCCACGATGTACCGCACGCTGCGGCGGAACAGTTCGCGGTCCATCCCCTCGTGCACGCGAAACGTGATGTTCGCCGGAATCTTCAGCCGGTGCGCCGCCTCCAGAATGAGCTCCGATACGCGGCTGCACTGATCCCGCCCGTGTTCATCCGGACCGCCGATCTGGTAATAGCGCGTGTCTATCAGCAGCAGCGATGCGATGATGAGCATCGCCGTCTCGTCGTCCAGAATGCCCGCCGCCGTGTCGCGTTCGTAGTACGGCCGGAGGAGCTCGTCCAGCTGGCCTCCCGCGCCGTCGCGGTTGTACGTGCGCGAGGCCACGTTGAAATGGGCTATCCACTGACACGCCTCGCGGAACGTCCGCGGCGGATGCTCTATAAGCCACTCGTTGATGTCGGCCAGCAGACGCATGTCCTCGGCCAGCTCCGGGCGCGATTCGCGCGCGGCCGCCGCACGCGCGGCAGCGGCCAGCCGCCCGACCCAGTTTTGTATTCCCAGGATCGCGTCTTCCTCGGCCTGATAGAACGCCGCCTTCGTGTGGTCGTGCTGGGTTCGGTAGTGGCGCACCTTGCGCAGAAGCCCGCCCCAGCCGAGCGCCAGACCGATGCGGTAATCGCCCGCAAAATGCGCATCGGCGCCGATGCCCGGAATGATGCCGTACATCTCCTGCTCGCCTCGGAGATGGTCAAAAGAATAGTCCGGGTGCCACGCCGGCCCCATCTTCGCCCGCAGGCGCGGCATGAACAGCACGCATCGCCCCGCCAGCGCAAACGGAGGCTCCGCGATGGCCGGATAGCACTCCATGAGCGACCGGAAATTGCGCCCCCACCCCTCGGCCCCGTAAAAACAGCCGTTGGGGTGATTAGCCGTCGGCGCCCAGCGGAAATCCTCCGGCGGCACGACCGTGCCGTAATCGTCCTCGTCCATGTGCCCGAAAAGCGCTATCTTCCGGCGCGTCTCCTCGAGCTTCTGCTCGCGGAGCATGGCGATGCGGTCGGCGGGACTCAGCCGGCTGGACTGGACAATCTGCTGCATGATGTCATCTCCCGATGCTGGCCGCGCCCCCGTCCTGCGCGCCGGCGATCGCACGCCGGGGCCCGCGCACCTCCACACCGCAGCGACGAGCCTCCGACACAAGCCTTTCCATTGTCTGCGCATCGGGGGCCGTCAACCCCTCGGGCACAGGCATCCCCAGCCCGCGGTATTTTCCCGCTGCCAGCGGATGGCAGGCAATAAGCTCGTACGATGCCGCCGGTCCCAGCGACGCGACAAAACCCGCTATGCGCCCGATTTCTCCGACCGAGTCGTTTATCCCCGCCACCACAGGCGTGCGCACGACGATCCGCCGCCCGGCCAGCCGCCGCAGATTCTCCAGGACCATCGCATTGTCGTGCCCGGTCCAGCGCCTGTGCGACTCGCCGTCCATCAGCTTGATATCGACCATGAACAGATCCGTCGCCTCCGCCAGCCGCACGACGGTTTCCCACGGCCAGGCAAGATTGGTCTGCACCGCCGTGTGCACCCCTTCGGCCTTGCACAGTCGCAGCAGTTCCGCCGAGAAGTCGCTCTGCATCAGTGGCTCGCCGCCCGAGAGCGTCACTCCGCCGCCCGATGTGCGGTAATAGGCTCTGTCCCGAAGCACTTCGACCAGCACCTCGCGGGAAGACATACGCCGGCCCACCAGCACCAGCGCCTGCGCGTAGCAGGCATGTGCGCACCGGCCGCAACCCGCGCACAACCCGCGGTTGAATACGTGCCGACCCGCCGCGAGGGCGTGCGCTCCGAGCGAACACGCCTGCACGCACTGCCCGCAACCAACGCACTTTTCGATGAGGAACTGTATCTCGGGACCCGCCCGCTGCGTCTCCGGATTGTGGCACCAGGCGCAGCGAAGGTTGCAGCCCTTGAGAAACACGGTAGTGCGTATCCCCGGACCGTCGTGCAGGCTGAATCGCTGGATATGGCTTATGAGACCGTCCACCGTCGCCCGCAAGTATATCGCCGGCGCAATCAGTCTGACCAGCAGGACTTTCCTGACGCCGGGCGGCTCCGCTTTTCGCCCGGCGTGCCGGCGCATATCGTAAGATGAAGAACATGAGTCGCGCGGATCCGATCGGCCCGAAACTCGGCTGGTGGCTCGGCGGAATCGGCAGCATCATCTGGCTGCCGATAATGTCGATAATATGGGCGGTGCAGGGCAACGTGGCGACCGCCGGGCTGGGTTTGCTGATAACCCTGTGCGGGCTTGTTTATCTTGTTCTGCTGGCTCCGTGGCGGTTTCCGCATACGCCCATAAGGCGGCTGTTCCTGGGATTCATACTCATCCTTCTGGCCGGCGCGGCGGTAGCTGTCTGGCAATACCGCCACACGCTGTCCACCGGCAACAGCGTTCCGCTGGTGGTGCTGTGGACGCTGTTCATTCCCGTTTTCAGTTTCGGCCGCCGAACCTGGGCCGACCTCCACGACCACGCCGAGCATTGAACCTCCGGCGGACGCTGTGTTTGCCGCTCGAGGCACAACCGCTTTCGGTTAGCGGCGCTACCTTACAACCCCCGCAGCGCGCCGGGCGCCCGCGAAACGGCTGTGGCTTTCCCCTCTCGATTCCCCCCGCGTCTGCGCGAATGAGGGAAGGACACGCGCGCAAGCCCTCGGCCGACGATTTACCGGACCATCGCCGGCCGCCTGTTCCGGACATCCTCAAGCAAAGTCGGTAAAAAACGGCGGTTAAGGACGGGTTTTTTTCTCATCAATGAATGTCTTGAGGTAAAATTGACTGCGGTCAACTGCGGTTGTGTTGACCGCGGGCGTGAATGCATTTCCGCCAAGGGCGCATTGTTAATCTGGAGAGGCGTCATGTCTTCAGCAGCCGTCACGAAGGTGTACACACGGCGGGCTCGTCTAATCGCTGATAGTGTTAAGAGCTTACTGAAAAAGCGGTTACACCGTTCAAAGCCCGGGACAGAGGCACCTGCTTCATACGCTCGGTGCATCGACGAGCCGCTGGAATCCAGGCTCATGCTCGCGGCGGACCCCATAATAACGGAGTTCCTTGCCTGGAATTCGCATGCTCCCGGCGCCCTGCTCGACCAGGATGGCGACGACTCCGACTGGATCGAAATCCACAACCCCGGCCCCACGGCCATCAACCTCCAGGGCTGGTATCTCACCGATAGTAACAACAACCTCAATAAATGGGCTTTCCCATCAACCACCGTGCCGGCCGGGGGCTATCTGACCGTCTTTGCCTCCGGGAAGGACCGGGCCATCTCGGGCCAGCAACTGCATACCAATTTCCAGCTCGATGCCGATGGCGGCTACCTGGCGCTGGTCAAGCCTGACGGGCAGACGGTGGTTTCGGCGTACAGTTATCCCCAGCAGCTTCAGATGGTGTCCTATGGCGTGATGGTAACCCAGAGCCAGACGACACTTATAAACGCATCGAGCAGTCTCCGCGTGAAGATACCCTACGACAATACGCTTGGAGACACGTGGCGCGGCGTGGGCTTCGATGACAGCGGCTGGCTGGGCGGGTTGAACGGGGTGGGGTTTGATCAGACGGGCATCTCGCCGAGCCTCAGCCCCTACATCGGCACCAACGTCTATTCGAGCATGTATAACGTCAACGGCACGGCATACATACGCATGCCGTTCAGCCTCGAGGACGCCGATAGTTACGACTGGCTAAGGCTCAGGGTGCGCTATGAAGATGGTTTCATCGCTTATCTGAACGGCGAGCAGATAGCCAGCCGTAATGCTCCGGCCTCGCCGACGTGGAACTCAACCGCCGTGACCGACCGCAGCAAGAGCGCGGCGGTAAGCCAGGAGGAGATTCCGTATCTGCTGCCCGAAGACCTGCTTATCGAAGGCAGTAACGTATTGGCGTTTCAGGGTTTGAACTCGGCCGCAGGCAGTCTCGACTTTCTAATTCAGGCCGAACTTGAAGCCGTGCGCATCTCTCATCCCATGCCGCAGGACTGGCGGTACTTCACGACCCAAACTCCGGGCGCCGCCAACAATCCTGCCGGTCCCATAAGCGCCGTGGCCGACACGCGCTTCAGTCACGACCGCGGATTCTACGAAGAGCCGTTCGACCTGGTCATTTCGACAGCCACCGAAGGCGCTATCATCAAGTACACGCTCGATGGCAGCGCTCCGAGTCCAGCCAATGGATTAACGTATAGCGGTCCGATCCACATAAGCACAACAACTACCGTCCGGGCAATGGCTTACAAGCCAGGTTGGCTATCGACCAACATCGATACCCAGACCTACATATTCCTCAACGACGTCATCCGCCAGACCAGCACGCCCGCCGGCTATCCGATGACCTGGACCAGTCCGAACGGCACGATACCGGCTGACTACGGGATGGACCAGAACGTGGTCAACGATCCCCTTTACAGCGGCAGGATCATAAACGACTTGAAGTCCATCCCGACGCTTTCGATCGTCACCGGCATAAACGACATGTTCGGACCTTTTCCGGAGGGCTTGTACAACCACGGGTCGCGCCGGGGCATCACGTATGAGCGCGCGGGGTCGGTGGAGTTAATCTATCCTGACGGCAAGAAGGGGTTCCAGATAGATGCAGGACTCCGGCTGTACGGCAATGTCGGCGCATACCATTCGCACACGCCTAAACACAGCATCCGTCTGCGTTTCGACGAAGACCTGTACGGCGCCGGGAAACTGAACTACGACCTTTTCAAGAACGCGCTTTATGGCGACACGGCCGTAGACAGTTTCGACACGATCGTACTGCGCTCCAATTTCAACAACAGCATGGCGTTCGTCGGGCGCAACGCGTCGTATCTTCAGGACCCCTGGTCCAGCGCCACGCTGATGGCCATGGGCAACGTGGCGGCGCACAGCACGTTCGTGCATCTGTACATCAACGGACTGTACTGGGGTCTGTACTGCCCCACCGAAAGACCCGATGCATCGTTCCAGTCGGCATATTTCGGCGGCAACAAGGACACCGACTGGGATGTCAACCACGAGGGCGAGTGGCAGAGCGGCAACGCCAACGCGTGGAACGCGATGATGGCCATCGCCAACGGCGATATGACCACGCCGGCCTCGTGGACGGCGCTGACGCAATACCTCGACGTTGACAACCTCATCGACTATCTGCTGCTGAACTTCTACGGCAATAACTGGGACTGGGACGGCCACAACTATTACTTTGCGCGCAAGCGGTCGGCCGACGGGCGGTTCAGGTTCTTCAACTGGGACGGCGAGGGCAATCTCGACGGCGGCATGGGCGATATCACCAACAGCAATCGCGGACCCATCACCAACCTGTACCTGAAGATACGCGTCAACCCCGAGTTCAAGATGCATTTCGCCGACCGCGTGCACATGCACCTGTTTAACAACGGTCCGCTTACGGCGACGGGAGCGCTGGCCAACTGGACTGCTTTGCGCAACATGATCGACAGCGCAATAGTGGGCGAGTCGGCACGCTGGGGCGATGCGAAAGTTACTCCCGCGGCCACCAGACAGGACTGGCTCAACCGGGTCAACGGCATACAGAACACGTTCCAGTCGCGCAGGGATTCTCTTCTGGGATATCTCAAGAACGACGGGCTTTATCCCAACTCGACAGGGGACATATGGAAGAACACCGCGCCGCCCGAGTTCAATCAGCACGGCGGCGTGATACCAGCCAGCTTCCAGCTGTTCATCACCCGCCCCGGCGGCCAGGGCACCATCTACTACACCCTCGATGGCACTGACCCGCGGCCGGAGTTCGGCGGCGCGCCCACAGCGTCGGCACAGGCGTACACCGGACCGATCACCCTCGGGGGCACGGTTACGGTGACCGCGCGCATACGTCTGTCGGACGGGACGTGGTCGCCGATTACACAGGCAAAGTTCATCGGCGAGACCTCGGCACTGCGGGTCACCGAATTGATGTACAACCCGCCGGGCTCGGGCGACGCCGAGGAATACATCGAGCTTCAGAACACCGGCTCCACGCCCATGAATCTCGGCGGCGTGTCCTTCACGCAGGGCGTCTCATTCACATTCCCCAGTTACGTGCTGGCGCCCGGAGCGCGCGTGCTGGTAGTGCGGAACCAGGCGGCCTTCGAGGCCCGCTACGGCACCGGGCTGCCCATCGCCGGCGTGTACACCGGCGCGCTGGACAACGCCGGCGAGACTATCGAAATCGTCAACGGCGCGGGCAACCGTATTCAGAAGTTCACCTACAACAACAAGTGGTATCCCATAACCGACGGCGGAGGCTTTTCGCTGGTGGTCATCGATACCCAGGCGAGCGATGACCAGTACAGCAACAAGGACAACTGGCGGCCGAGCAACGACAAATGGGGCGGGCCGGGTGTAGCCGACCCCGGGCTGCTTCCCAATACCATCGTCATCAACGAGTTCATGACGTGGACCGACGATCCAGCGGGCAACTGGATCGAACTGACCAATGCCACATCGTCGCCCGTGGACATCGGCGGCTGGTATCTGGCTGGCTTCGCCCAGGGTGCCACTTTCACCGACGCCCAGATCAAAGCGCAATACCGGTTCCCCACGAACAATCCGGCGGAGACGACGATACCTCCCGGCGGGTTCAAGGTGCTCTATCAGAACTCCGATTTCGGCAGCGCGTTCCAGCTGAGCCGGCTGGGCGGACACCTCGTTCTGGCCAACGCGGATGCGAACGGCGATCCGGCCGGGTATCGTGAAGAAGTTGATTTCGGCGGAGCGGAGCAGAACGTATCGTTCGGGCAGTACTGGGTTGCCAGCGCGGGCAAGACGCGTCTTACCGCAATGGCCACCCCCACCAGGGGGCAGCCCAACAGCACGCCGCGGCTGGGCGAGGTGGTCATCAGCGAGATCATGTACAACCCGGCCGTCGGCTACGACGAATGGCTGGAACTGAGGAACCTGACGTCCAGCGCCTTGCCGCTGTACGACCCCGACAACCCCGGCAACCGGTGGAAAATAACGCAGGGCCTGGTGAACAACGGCGACTGGGTTTTCCCGGCCGGGGCGTACATACCGGCCAACGGTTTTGCGCTGGTCGTGGCAGACGATCCGGCGTGGTTCAGGAACAAGTACAACGTGCCTGCCAGCACGCCGATATACGGGCCTTACTCGCCGGGCGATCTGGATAACGGCGGCGAGGTGCTGGAGATCGCCAAGCCGGGCATGCCCGAAGGGGCGATAGTGCCCTACATCGTCGTTGACCGGGTTGCGTATGACGACGAGGCGCCATGGCCCACGCAACCCGACGGCGGCGGGCCGTCGCTGCTTCGCGTTCCGGCACAGACGTATGGCAATGACGGGACGCACTGGATCGCCGGACCCGTGGGCGGCACGCCCGGGCGGCAGGAGCCGCCGGTGGTGCACCTGGGACCGGATCTGATCAGCGGCGCCAGCTTCACCCACCCGGCGTATTTCACCGACTTCCCGACGGACATCTATCAGACGTGGACCGGCACGGTGGACTTCGGCGATGGCTCGCCGGTGCAGAATCTGGTCTTCGACGAGAACGGGAACTTCACGCTGTATCATTTCTATCCCGGGCCGGGCTCGTACCTGGTGACCGTCACCGTGACCGACAGCTTCGGCGAACAGGGCGTGGACACCATGTACGTGACGGTTCCGCCGGGCACACAGATCGGCGGACCGGGCAACGACAGTTTCCTGGTGCGTATCGATCCGGCCGACCCCACCAGAGTTCAGGTGTGGCAGAATTCCGTGCTGACGCTGTCGGTGATCAAGAGCACGTTCACCAACCCGCTCACCGTCAACATGGCCGGCGGAAACGACACGCTCACCGTGGACTTCACCTACGGCAATCCGGTGCCGGCCACGGGAATCGTGTGCACGGGCGACGAGGATTACGATGTACTGCATGTCATCGGCACGCCCGCGGGCGAAACGCTCATCCCCGAAGCGGGAATAATCCGCGTGGGCAGCACGGTCGTGAACTTCAGCACCATCGACCAGGTGCACCTTGACGGCGGCGGCGGCAACGACACGCTCCTGTACAATACCTCTCTGCCGTATGACATCCTGTGCGATGGAGGCGCAGGCAACGACATACTGGTGATCGTGGGCAGCACGGGCGACGATCAGGTGACTTTCCTGCCCAACGAAGTGATCTGGGGCACGCGCCATCTTGCCGTCGGCTCGCTGGAACGGGTGCAGTTCGACGGCGGCATCGGCAACGATACCTTCACCGCGGCCGCGGGGCTGCCGTATATGCCCTATGTCAACGGCGGACTGGATAACGACACGCTGATACTCGTCGGCGGCACGGGCGATGACAGTTTCACGGCCAATACCTACCGCATCGTGTGGAACGGGCAGATCGTCTGGCACAGCGGCGTGGAAATGATCCGTTTCCAGGGCAACGCCGGCAATGACACGGTGACCATCAACGGGCCGGTGTATTTCCACGCGGAATTCGATGCCGGCGAAGGCGCGGCCGACAAGCTCCGCCTTACCTCCAATTCGCGCAACGACGCGCTGGACATAACCCCCGCGCTGGTGAAGTTCAATCTGGCGAACATTGCCGTGAGCGGTCTGGACCTGCTGGAGGTGGCCAGCGGGCTGGGCAACGACACGTTCAACGTCTCGGGCGTTATCGGCTACAACATGACGCTCGATGCCGACGGCGGCAACGACGCGTTGATCATCACCGACACGCCGGGCAACCCGGCCACGATAATCGACCCGACTCACGTGCAGTTCGGCAGCGTGGTTATAACGCACTCGGGCATGGAGACGGTGCAGATCAACCATGCCAAGGGCGATTCGCCGAAGATGGCGGCGGCGGAACTGCCCGCTCTGCCGGCGGATGAAGACCTGATGACGCCGGACGATGCGGCGACGCCGGTTGCGGCGGCGGTCGCGGAAGAGACCGAGGATGTCCCGACGACAACTTCCGACGGCGTGGCCGCTGTTTCGCAGACCTCGACCGGCGGCAGCGAGCAGCAGAACACCGCCGCGGCGCAGAAGAAGACGGTCGTCAAGAAGAAGGCCGCGAAGAAGGTTCACAAGAAAGCCGCAAAAAAGAAGTCGCCGGCGCCAAAATCATCCGCGAGCGGTCAGCGCTGAATCCACGCGCCGTCTGGGCGACCGATGAGGGGCGCGCCGGGTGCGGCAATGCTTGCCAGAGGCCGTAAAAGCGGAAGAACCGGTGAAAGAGGCGCTGCCGCGCGCTCTTTCGCTGTGTGCAAAGCGACAGTAACCTTGCCGCAGCGCGATGCGGATCGTCCACATAATCACGCGGCTGATCATCGGCGGAGCGCAGGAGAACACGCTGCTTTCCTGTGAAGGTCAGCGGCGGCGGGGGCATGAGGTGGTGCTGCTCACCGGCCCGCCCCTCGGGCCGGAAGGTTCGCTTCTGGAACAGGCGCAGGCAGGCGGATACCGCGTGGAGGTGATAGACGATTTGCGCCGCGCGATCAGCCCCGCGCGCGACTGGCGGACATACCGGCAGCTGGTGCGAATGCTCAGAGAGTTTCGCCCCGACGTGGTGCACACTCATTCGAGCAAGGCGGGCATAGTCGGACGGTGGGCGGCGCGCAGAGCCGGCGTGCCGGCGATAATCCACACGATACACGGTCTGTCGTTCACGGCTTCGCGCTGGCGCGCCGTCAACGCCGCCTACCGTATCCTGGAGAGGATTACCGCGCCAATCACCAGCCGCATCGTGTGCGTGGCCGACGCCATGCGCGAAGCCTCGCTGGCGGCGGGCATCGGGCGGGCGGAGCAGTATGTAACCGTGTACAGCGGGATGAACGTCGAGGCCTTTCTCCGGCCGCCGGTGCCGCGCGACGTGGTGCGCGGACAGCTGGGGCTTGAGCCGCAGCACGTGGCGGCGGGGACGATAGCGCGGCTGTTTTACATGAAGGGGCACGACGATCTGCTCGACGCTGCGCCGCGGTTGTGCGCGGCTTTTCCGCAGCTGCGGTTTGTGTGGGTGGGCGACGGCATACTGCGGGAGCAATTTGAGCGTCGCATACGCGATATGAGACTTGAGGACCGGTTCATATTGACAGGCCTGGTATCGCCCGCCCGCATACCGGAACTTGTCGGCGCGATGGATATCGTGGTGCACCCGTCGCGCCGCGAGGGCCTGGCGCGGGCGATCGTGCAGGGGCAACTTGCGGGTTGTCCGGTGGTGGCGTATGACGTTGACGGCAACCGCGAAGGCCTTGTCGACGGAAAGACGGGCTTCGCCGTGCGGGCTTTCGACGCCGGCGAGCTGTGCCGGCGTCTGGAACAGCTCGTGGCGGACGGGGAACTGCGGGCGGCGATGGGCCGGGCCGGGCGGCAGTTCGCCGCGCAGCGGTTTTCGGCGGATACGATGGTAGAGGCTCTGGAACGGGTGTACACCGAGGCATTGCAGCACAGCGAGCACCGATGAACACAGCCGATAGACACATGACCTCTGGCGGCGTGCGACGTACAGCGGGTTTTCGGAGATATCGCCTGGCGGTGCTGGTCGGGGCGGCGCTGGCGCTGGCCGCGGGCCGGTGGTGCATGGGCGGACAGGTCAGGCCCGTGGAGGTGCCGGGAGCACGGGCGATGCTTGCGCAGTTTGCCGACCGGATGGAGCGCGAGATCGCGCAGCGCATGATGAAGCGTCCGGATACGCCGCCCGACAGGCTCGCCCAGCTGGAACTGGAGATAGACCTGCGCATCATCGCGCAGTGGTTCGCCGCACAGGCGCTGGCGGCCGTGCCGGGCAGCGATCATCAGGCGGTCTGCCATCTGCGCGCCCGGCTCGTCGCGGAGACGGCCGCGGCGCTGGAGGAAACGGCGCAGCAGGGCGCCAAACCCTCTGCCGGCGCGGTGGCGGCAATGGCGGCCATCCACAAACTGACGTACGCGCTGGCCGAGGTCAGGGGGCCGCGCGACATGGACGACGTCTCGCGGCGGCTGGGGCAGGCGGTGCTGGCGCTGGCGCAGGTGGACGAGAAGTCGATCGTTCTGCCGCGCCCCAGGCCGCTCAAGGTGGAATCGCCGGCAAGCGTCGCGGGCCGGCCGGCCGGCACCATGTCGCTGGCCGATGAACTGCGCGCGCTGAACGTCTCGGTGCCGCTGCGGCAGCAGTTGCTGCTGCTGGCGGCGGCGGCGAGCGCGCCGCACACGGGCGACGCGCAGAAGGACCGCGAGGCGGCGGCGCTGGGCGGGGTGGTGGTCGAGGCGCTGGAACTGGCGCGGGGGCTCAGCGCCAACATAGGCGTGGCGCCGGAGGTGCGGGTGCAGCTGGAGGGACAGCTCGCCGAGGCGATAGCGCTGTACATGGATCCGCGCACGCGCGCCGCGGGGGCGAACCGGATGGCGTCGCTGGGCCAGTATCGCAACATGCTGGCGCGCATTGAGCGCATGAAACTCGGCGGCGAGAGAATGGCGCAGTTCGGACCGTTCCTGGCGTGGTGCCGCGAACGCGGCGAATACGGCGAGAAGGCGCTGACGGCGCTGGAACGCTACGTGGCGTATCGGGCGCGTTTCGAGGCGCGCAGGAAGCAGCCGTCGCCCATGCCGCAGGTGCAGCGCAGCATAGAGGAACTGGAAAAACAGTTTGCACAGGCGGGCACCATGTTCGTCATGGCGGCTGTGGCCATTCCCCGCAGCGCCGCCACGACTCAGCCTGTGGCCGATCTCTCCGCACGCGCCGACGAGGTCAAGCGCATACTGGACAACATCGAACGGCTCGACAGCGTGGGCCCGGCCATGGAAGCCATCGCGCCCTTCAAGCCGCGTCCGACCGGCGCGCTGGAACGGCGCATCGCTCTGGCGGCGGCGGCGCTGTCGGCGACGGGCAACGCGCCGGCACGCGCCGAGGGCGCGAAGTTCCTGGATCAGGTCATCGAACTGCACCGCGCCATAAGCGAGATGGCGCGCCTGACGGCCAGCGACATTCCCTCGCCGCTGGAGAAGCGCTGGGCAGGCGGCAAACTCGCCGACCTGGACGCCAAATGGCGCGAGGCGGCGGCGGAGGCGGCTTCGAGCCTGGCAACCGCGGGCGAGCTCAATCGGGCCAAGCTTGCGCGCATGGGCGCGGCTCTGGAACTGTACGACGCGCTCAAACAGGCCGTGCGGGCCGACCAGACGCTGGTGGCCGGCGGGGCGCATCTGGCGAAGTGGGTGGACTGGCGCATGACGCTGGAAGACCTCAAACTGCTTCTGTCGCCATACCGACAGGCCATGGCGGACGCATTCTCGGGATATGTGCTCGAGCGCGGCGGCTGGGAGAGCGCCTGGCGTGCGGCCGAGCGGCGGTGGCGCCCGCTGGTGGCCATGATCAACCGCATCGGAGCATATTCCGATCAGTGCGCCACTTTTCCGGCAGGAGTGGCGCTGCTGGGGGCGTCGCTGATGACGCCGATGGAAGCGGCGCCGTTCGGGGCCGAACGGTTTGCGGGTTTCGCGGCGGCGGCGTGGAAGCACCTTACCGCCGCCGGCGAAAGCGAACAGGCGGACGAGGCGCTGCTGGTGCTGGCCAGGCGCATCGGGTGGGAGCGCTGAGGCAGGCGCCGGTTTTTGCCCGGTCGGCGCGGCGGGCGACGTGCGGTAACATGGCCGCATGGCATCGGTTCTGGTGGCAGGTCCGCATCCCGACGATCAGGAACTGGGCATGGGGGGTACGATCGCGCTGCTCGTGAACAGCGGGCATCGCGTGCATCTGCTGGATATCACCGACGGCGAACCCACGCCCATGGGATCGCGCCGGAAACGGGCGGCGGAAGCGGCGGCGGCGGCGCGCGTGCTGGGCGTGAAGCGCACGCTGCTGGGATTGCCCAACCGCATGGTGGTGCACAGCATCGAAAACCGCCATCGGATGGCGGCGGCTATCCGCGAGCACCGGCCCGACTGGCTCTTTCTGCCGTATCCGGTGGATGCGCATCCGGATCACGTGGCCGTCACGCGCATCGGCGAGGATGCGCGCTTCGACGCGAAACTGACGAAAACCGACATACCCGGCGAGCCGTGGTACCCGAAGCGGATCATCTACTATTTCTGCACGCACCTGCGCATGAGTTTTCAGCCGACTTTCTGCGTGGACATCAGCCGCCACATGGAAACGAAGATGGCGGCGATAATGTGCTACAGGTCGCAGTTCGTCGCCAACAACAGCGCCGTGCCGGAAATGGTGCGGACGATGAACGCATATTTCGGCGGGCGGATCGGGACGGCCTATGCCGAGCCGTTTTTCACGCACGAGGTTCTGGGGCTGGGGGGGATGGATCAGATCGTGTGAAGACGCACCTTGCCGCGGGAATCGCCCGCGGCAAGGCCTGGGTCGTCACTCGTTCGCGGCTGGGGGCGTCGGGCAAACCTTACCACGCTGAGGATGGACCATCCTCTACGCCGTCTTGCGCGATGTGCCCAGCGTGAACAGGCAGGTAAACCCGGCTTTGCGGGCCACGTAGTCGAGCGCGAGCGGGAAAACAGCGCCGGCAACCGTGCCCGCGATCACATGCACAAGAACGGATTCCACGTGCAGCGCCGAGCGCAGGAGAATGCGGGTCCCCGAAGCCGCGATAACGTGAGCCACGTAGATCTGCAGAGACATCATTCCCAGAAACCGCACAAAGCCGCCCGCACCAAGGCGATCAAGAATGCCCGCGGCGCAAAGCACCCCGCCCGTGCCCAGACCGGCCGACAGCAGCGAGCCGACCCGCCCCGGCAGGCCGTCAGCGCCGGTCAGGATGGCCAGAAGCGCAAACTGCGCCCCACACAGGGCCGCTAGAGAAGACAATGGCGTCTTGGGGATAGCATTGCGCAACGTGCCGCTCAATAAGGCACCCGCCGCAAAGTGAATAAAGTGCCCGCGGAAGACGTGCGCCATGCCCCACGGTCCCAGCGGCACGAATCCTGCCGTTGCCCAGAAGAGCAGCGCAACCAGCGCAATCGCCCTTGTGTTCAGCCCGATCTTATAAAGAACGAGGAACGCTATCAGGCACATCGCCAGCACATACAGAAACCAGAAATGCGCATATGGCTCGTAGGCCAGCGTCAGTGCGACGCGAAACACGGAAACATCGCGATTGGTATAGGAGCCGGCGATCGTGGCGACGGCCGCGTCCAGGAGCGACCATACCACGTATGGATACAAGATTGTCCGCGCTCTGCCGACCAGAGCCGCACGCGCGGGTTTCTGCGCCCAGGGCTCGGCAAACATCCCGGACAGCACGAAGAAAAGTGGCATGTGAAAGCTGTAAACGAACGAATCTACGAAGCCGTAGCACGGGACGGCCATGCCCGCCCGTTTGAGGCCCCGCCACACATGCCCGAAGACGACCAGAAGAATCCCGATACCCCGGGCATAGTCCACCCACGTCAGGCGCGATACCTCTCCATCGGCCGTGCGCAATGGTTGCGACCGTGTAAACGTTCCGGGGAACACGCCTGACTTGAAGCCATTTTATTTAATGCTCCGCCGGAGAGGCAAGGGTCGCACGACAGTGGAATCCCGCCGCGAGAAAAGGTTCATCGCCGGTCCTGGCAGAATACGGGCGATGAGACAGGTTGTGGCGGCCGGCCGCGAAGCGAGCCGCTTCCCCTAGCCGAACAGCTGCTCGAATACCTCGGCGTTATACTTCTTGAGACTATCGGCGAGCTCGTTGACATAAAACATGTCCGGCGAGAAGCGCTGCGCGCGCACGCGAATGGAGAAATTCGGGTTGTTCACGTCAAGGTCGAACAGCACAAGACCCACGCCGAAGAGCATGCACAACGCCTCCAGACGCCCCAGGTCCTCCTCGGCCGTGGTAGAGGGCATGGCAATGTAGGTCTTCGCGGCGAACAGCCGGTAGGCCACCGCCTGCCCGAACGCTACCACCGGTGCCGCCGGATCGGTCTTGACTTCGCCGGCTAGCAGTTCCAGCGGGAACTTGACCAGATCGCGCGCCAGCGGCTTGTACACGCCGAGCACATCCGGCGTGCCCCATTTGTATTTGAGAACGTTCCCGCCGAGAGCGGCCACTTCGGTCACTTCGTCCAGCTCGTTCTTCAGCCAGTCGGCAAACGGCTGGTAGAACTGCTCCTCGCTGACTCTTGCCGCCGGCCCACCCGGCGTTCCGGTCCAGACGGGCTCAGCGGCTTCGCCCGCCGCGCCCTCGGTCGCGGGCTTGAACACGCCGCGGCTGGGTTTGATGATCTCGTTCGGATACAGCGCGGGCAGTTTCCAAATAGCGCCTGCAATCGTCTTCAGGTTGGTCTCCGGCGCGGCAGCGCGAATCCGGTCCACGAGCTCTCTGTTCCGGATGCCCCCCGGATGCTGAGCGATGATCTTTTTTGCCAGTTCCTGTATCTCGCGTACGGTCAGCTTGGTCATAGTGCTATCATACTTCCCAACCCAGCCCGCGAAAGTTGCCGCGCAGGCAGTGCCGTTGCGGGTTGCAGCACACCAGAGGAACCGAGGCGATCCAGTCACGCCGCGGCTGCGGACGCAAACGCCCCCACGGGCGACCGGTCGCGCCGAGGTTCGGTCCGCCGCGGGGTGCTGCGCCATGCCGGCCGTAACGGGCTGGGCGGCAGCGGAGGAGGCGTCAGAGTTTCACGCTCTTGAACTGCGGCAGCCAGGGCTTGTTCTTCAGCAGCATCTCCTGAACCATCTTCTTTATCTCGCGCAGCCCGAGCACGGCGGCGCACAGCGGATCGTAGCAG
>Ga0078972_1006130_pt1 | contig 29143 bp, 29 predicted proteins | sample YelNatPaOPGAMG01_FD_67568 | JGI IMG/M metagenome (GOLD analysis project Ga0078972, IMG submission 67568) | Hot spring thermophilic microbial communities from Obsidian Pool, Yellowstone National Park, USA - OP-RAMG-01 (SPADES assembly) (version 2) | ecosystem: Environmental > Aquatic > Thermal... | reverse complement strand
TTGTCCAAAAGATACCGCCAGTTGGAAAAAGAGTTTGCTGGCTCGCCCTCTGCGAGGGCTCGCCAGCCATTTTTAGGCGCAAAATTGAATTTTTTGTCTTTGTTTTATGAGGTCAAGGAGCCAAAAAGTTGGCTTTTCTTTATTTTAATTTTTGATAGAATAAAATTAAAGGTAAAATAATTGAAAAATCTTCGCTTTCGGTTATGACAAAAATCGTCAAAGCATTGAGTGTTAATTAATATTGAAGAGTTAATAAAGTAATATGGAAAATTTAATGACGACACAGAAAAACATTAAAAAAACCCTAAAAGGGAACAAACCCCCATACTTTAAGTATGGAGATATTGTAATTTATAATGATGACATTTTAAAAATATCCTCAATTCCTGAATCCTCCGTTGATTTAATTGTAACCTCCCCTCCATACAATGTAGATATTCATTATAATTCTCATATTGACAATTTAAATTACGAAGATTATTTAGATTTTACTAAAAATTGGCTTAAAAAGTGTCTCGATTTAACAAAAGATGACGGACGGTTTTGTTTGAATATTCCTTTGGATAAAAATAAAGGTGGGCAACAATCTGTTTGCGCAGATATTACTAAAATTGCAAAAGATGTTGGTTGGAAATATCATTCAACAATAATTTGGAATGAAGGTAATATATCGAGAAGAACGGCTTGGGGATCTTTTATGTCTGCCTCCGCTCCTTATGTTATTGCTCCGGTTGAGGTAATTCTCATTTTGTATAAGAAGAGCTGGAAAAAAATAAGTGGCAGTCAAAAAAGTGATATGACAAAAAAAGAATTTATGGAATGGACTAATGGTGTCTGGAATTTTAGTGGTGAAAGTAAAAAGAGGGTCGGGCATCCCGCCCCCTTCCCCGTAGAATTGCCACGGCGTTGTATAAAACTTTTTTCATATGTTGGTGATGTCGTTTTAGATCCATTTTTGGGAAGCGGAACAACGCTTATCGCCGCTTATCTTAATAAAAGAAAAGGTATAGGGGTTGAGATAGACAAGGAGTATTGTGATTTAGCAATAAAACGTTTAAAACAAGCTGCGCAAATTAAACAAAATAATTTTAATTTCTAAATTATTTTATTATGAAAAAAGAAAATAGAAAATCAATAAGCGATTTAATTAAGGAATATTTTAGAAAACATCCCAACCAAGATTTACAACACGGTCCTGTTGTTGATTGGGTAGAGGAAAAATATATTAAATTATACGGTAAAAAACCTCGTGATATTTGGCGTTCAATAAGGCATTTACACGAAGAGGGTTTTTTGATCAAAGTCAAAAAGGGTATCTATCGTTATGAACCCTCGGCGGTCAAGCAAATAAAAATGGATGATTTTACTCCCGAACAAAAAGAGGCAATCTTAAAGAGAGATGGGTATAAATGCGTGATTTGTGGCAGGGGCAGGGAAGATGGCGTTGAACTTCATGTTGACCATATCAAACCTAGGTATTTGGGCGGGAAATCAATAATTGAAAATGGTCAAACTCTATGCGCTCAACATAATTTTATCAAAAAGACTCTAAAACAAACTGAAACAGGAAAGAAAATGTTTATTCGTCTGTATGAACTAGCAAAAAGCGAGGGAAACGAAGAATTAAAAAAGTTTTGTGCTGATATTTTGGAAACTTATGAAAAATATAATATTAACGGTCATATAATTTGGAAAAGATAATTATGCCAATACCAGATTATCAATCAATAATGCTTCCTCTCCTAAAATTTGCAGGAGATAAAAGAGAATATTTAAAAATAGAAGCCGTTGAATAAAGCATCCAAAATAAATAATTACGACATTAAAAAGATTGATTCTGATTATTTTGAAGAAGAATAAAATAATTTGCCGCCAAGCTCGGTTAAGCCGAGCAATGCCGAGAAGCGAGATTAGAGAAACCTGAAATCGTCCCTTGAAGTATAACACTTTGCGTTAACTACGGAGTAAAGATTTTTTCAAATACACACCGCCAATCAGAAAAAAGTTGCTAGAGATTTTCTCAAAAATATGAAGAGAAAAAAAATATTTTTGTTGCTGAGTTTATTGATTATAATTTTAGGGTTAGTTATTTTTTTATTTAGTCAAAAAGAGAAAAGATTTGCTAATATTTATTTAGGTGGTAAAATAATTAGAGCGGAAATAGTTAAAAGACAGAGGGAAATGGCTGTTGGTCTTTCAAAATATGATGATTTAAATGAGAATCAAGGAATGTTATTTATTTTTCCGGTAAAAATGAAACCTGGTTTTTGGATGAAAAATATGAAATTCGCCATTGATATTATTTGGCTTAATGAGAATAAAATTGTTGATTTAACTGCTAACCTTTTGCCACCAATTGGAGATGATTTAAGAGTTTATTATCCCAAAGAGCCGGTCAATAAAGTTTTAGAAGTTAAAGCCGGTTTTATTAATAGAAATAATCTAAAAATTGGCGAGGAAATAATTATCAAGTAATTTATAAATCTTATGCTTACCCTTTCGCAAGTTAAAAATAATCCTTATGTTTTAGAGTTTATTAAACAAACTGATATTGCTCTTGAGAGTATTGGTTATACTGATCACGGGATGCGTCACGCTGAATTAGTGGCTAAACGAGCCCAAGAATTAGCCAAAGAGATTGGGTTAAATGAAAGAGAGCAAGAACTTTGCGCCATGGCTGGATTTTGTCATGATATGGGCAATTTTCTTTCTCGGACAAATCATCATTATTGGGCGGCTTTATTTTTTAGTCAGATTTTTATAAATCAACTTGAGCCATCTGAGTTGTCAGTTTTAATTCAAGCTATCAGTAATCATGATCGTGAAGAAATGAGGTTTAATAGTAAAATTGCGGCGGTGACTGTTTTAGCTGACAAAAGCGACGTTCATCGTTCTCGAGTTAAGCAAACTGATTTAAAAAAAATTAAAGAAGACCTTCATGATCGCGTTAATTATGCCGTAGAAAAATCAGAGATTAAGGTTGATAATAAGAAAAAAGAAATTACTCTGATAATTAAAATTGACACTGATTTCTGTCCAATCATGGAATATTTTGCTATTTTTACCCAAAGAATGATGTATTGTCGAGAGGCGGCTGAATTTTTGGGATACTCATTTGGTTTAGAAATTAATCATTTCACTCTGCTTTAATAAGTTTTAATGAAGCCAACATTAAAATTTGAAAAAAAATTTTGGCGGAAGGGATTTAGATATATTGCTGGTTTAGATGAGGCGGGAAGGGGGGCGTTAGCCGGTCCAATCACGGCTGCTGCCGTGATTCTTGATAGAAAAAAAATAGAAAATGCTAAATTTAAGCCCTTCCTTCATCAAATTAAAGATTCAAAAAAACTTTCCCCAAAATCAAGAGAAAAAATTCTTCCCTTCATTAAAAAAATTTCTTTAAGCCAGGCAATTGCCCATCTTTCTCAAAAAATAATTGATCAAAAGGGTATTTCTTGGGCAAACCTTAAAGTCATGGAATTGGCAATCAAAAAATTAAAGATTAAACCAGATTATTTAATTGTCGACGGAAAATTAAATTTAAAAAATTTAAAAATTCCCTATTCTTCAATTATTAATGCTGATGAAAAAATTATTTCTTGCAGTGCTGCCTCGATTTTGGCTAAAGTTTCGCGAGATATTTTAATGAAAAGACTGGATAAAAAATATCCGAATTATGGATTTGGCAAACACAAAGGTTATGGTACTAAAGAACATTACCGAAAAATTATTCGCTATGGGATATGCTCTTGCCATCGAAAAAGTTTTCGGTTAAAATAAGTATGCGAAAAGCGTAAGCTCTCTTTGTTCGCTTTATGCGAACACGCACATGCGAATATTCGCAATTTGTAGATTGGCATAAAATTAGTAGATTAGCATCATAATATTATGGTTTTAATATCAAAAATTCCTGGGGGGGCTGAATTAATAAATGCTGAAGAGGTTTTAAAGAGGGCCGGGCTTGAAGCCGGAATGAAAGTGGCTGATTTTGGTTGTGGCGGAAGGGCTTATTTTACTCTTCAGTCTGCCAGATTAGTTGGTAAAGAAGGATTTGTTTATGCCATTGATATTTTAAAACAAAAACTTAAATCAACTGAAGAGTTGGTTAAATTTTATAATTTTAAAAATATTGAAGCAGTTTGGGCTGATTTAGAGGTACCCGGCTCAACGAAAATAGAAAATGATTCAATTGATTTTGTTTTAATTATCAATTTATTTTTTCAAACTAAAAAACATTTGGAGATTTTGAAAGAAGCATCAAGGATTTTAAAAAATAAAGGAAAAGTTTTTGTGGCTGATTGGGGAAAAATAGCTTCACCCCTAGGGCCACCAGTTAAAATGAGGGTTGATCCAGAAAAAATAAAAAAAATAGCCGAAGAAGTTGGTTTTTCTTTGGAAAAAGAATTTTCTGCTGGCCCATATCACTTTGGTTTAGTTTTTGTTAAGAAATGATAGTTGATCAAGTTTTATTCGTTTAACCTTTCACAAATTGACAAAAATTTTGGCCACGTTGATAGTTAGTTTTTCGATGCGGCTTCACTAATTAACACGAATATTAAAAACTCAAATTAATTCAAATGACAATTTTTAAAAAATTCGCATGCTTACTGATAAAAGAAAAATTGGTAGTTTCGGCGAAAAATTAGCCGAGGAATTTTTAAAAAAGAAAAAATACAAAATTATTACCAAAAATTTTCAGAATAAATTTGGTGAAATAGATTTAATTGCTCGTGATAAAAAAAACAATCAACTTGTTTTTGTTGAAGTAAAATTAAAGAGTGATGAAAGATTTGGTTTGCCAGAAGAAGAATTTAATTTTTTTAAAAGGATGAAATTGAAGAGAACAATTAAGAGTTATTTTATTGAGAAGAAAATAAAAGAAGAAAACTGGCGAGTTGATTTAGTGGCGATTGAACTTAAAGAAAATACCCCTCTTTTTAGACATCATCAGGCTGTGGAAATCTAATTTGATTTATCTATTGGAAATGTTAAAATGAAAAAGACTGGTTATTATAAAAACTAGTCTTTTTTTTAAATAATTTTGGTATGCAACTCAACAACTTAATTACAACTATCAACGAGATTTGTCAAGAAAAAAATCTTTCTAAAGAAAAAGTATTGGAGGCAATAGAGCAGGCCCTAGCCACGGCTTATCGAAAAGATTTTGGTAATAAAAATCAAAATATAAAAGTTAAACTTGATTTAAAAACCGGAGAAATTGAGGTTTTTGATGAAAAGATTGTTGTTGAAGATTCGAAAGCAAAAGAATTAGAAAAAGAAGAGAAAGAAAAAGAAGAGAAAGAAAAAAAATTTAATCCCAAAAAAGAAATTATTTTATCAGAAGCAAAAAAAATCAAAAAAAATGTTAAAATTGGTGAAGAGATAAGAATTAAACTTCCGGTTCCTTCTGACTTTGGTCGGGTTGCTGCTCAATCAGCCAAACAAGTTATTATCCAGCGACTTCGAGAAGCAGAAAGAGATGTTCTTTATGAAGAATATAAAGAAAAAGAAGGGAAAGTTATTACCGGCATTGTTCAAAGAAGAGAAAAAGGAAATGTATTGATTGATTTAGGCAAAATAACTGGCATTCTTCCTTTTCATGAACAAATAGAAGGGGAAAAATATTTACCCGGCGAAAGACTAAAAGTTTACGTTTTAGAAGTTAAACAAGTTCCTCGCGGTCCAGAAATTATCGTTTCTCGTGCTCACCCGGAAATTATTCGGGAAATTTTTAAATCAGAAATTCCTGAGATAGCAAATGGCATTGTTGAAATAAAATCAATTGCCCGCGAGGCTGGTTCACGAACAAAAGTGGCAGTTTATACTAAGGAAAAAGGTGTTGATCCAATTGGAACATGCATCGGTCAACGAGGTTCAAGAATTCAGACGATTATTAATGAAATCGGTGGGGAAAGAATTGATATTGTTGAATATTCTGATAATCCAGTTAGATTTATTACTAACGCTCTTTCGCCAGCGAAAATTTCTTCAGTTAAAATTTCTGATGAAAAAGAGAAAATTGCTCAAGTTAAAGTTAAGCCAGACCAACTGTCTTTAACTATTGGTAAGGCTGGTCAAAATGTTCGTTTAGCAGCAAAACTTACTGGTTGGAAGATAGAAGTTGAAAAAGAAGAGGAAAAAGAGAATAAAGAGGAAAAATAATAAAAAAAATTATCTTTTTATTATTTTTTTAAGAATAATTATATGAATTACTTAGTTTATTCTATCCCCCTTAGTTCAATTATTGCTTTATTTTTTGTTTTTTTGTTCTACCGGCAGATGAAAAAACAAAATCCTGGTGATGAGAAAATGGTCAAAATCGCTGATGCCGTGAAAAGAGCAGCCAAGGCCTATCTTTATCAACAGTATAAAGTGGTTATCATCTTTTTTATCGTGGCTGGAATCTTTTTTGCCTTCCTTTCCTTTGTTTTAAAGGTGCAGTCTCCGTGGGTTCCCCTTGCTTTTTTAACTGGTGGATTTTTTTCTGGTTTATGTGGTTATTTAGGAATGATGACTGCAACTTCTGCTTCTTCCCGGGTTGCTGAAGCAACTAAAAAATCCTTATCAAATGCTTTAAAAATTGCTTTTCGTTCTGGGGCAGTTATGGGTTTATTGGTCGTCGGCTTAGGACTTCTTAATATTTTTCTTTGGTTTCTGATTTTACGGGTTATTCTTCATTATCCGCTTTATATTGTTACCACGACCATGCTTGCCTTTGGAATTGGCGCTTCTTTTCAAGCCCTTTTTGCTCGTGTTGGTGGTGGTATTTTTACTAAAGCCGCTGATGTTGGCGCTGACTTAGTTGGAAAAATTGAAGCCGGCATTCCTGAAGATGATCCAAGAAATCCAGCGGTCATTGCTGATAATGTCGGTGATAATGTTGGTGATGTGGCAGGGATGGGAGCTGACCTTTATGAATCTTATTGCGGTGCAATTTTGGCAACAGCTGCTTTAGGGGTGGCGGCTGGTTTGGGTTTAAATGGAGTATTATTGCCAATGTTTATTGCGGTCATTGGTATTTTAGCTTCAATTATTGGTATTTATTTAGTTCGAGCCAAAGAAGATGCTTCGCAAAAAAATCTTCTTTCTGCTCTTTCACGCGGAATTAATTTTTCTGCTATTCTGATTACTATTTGTTCTGCTTTACTTATCTATTTCCTGATGCCAGAAAACTTTGGTATTTTCGGTTCGATTTTTATCGGCCTTTTGGTTGGTATTATCATTGGTAAGTCAACAGAGTACTTTACCTCAGCAGGTTTTTCACCAACCAAAAGAATTGCTCAAGCCTCAAAAGGTGGACCAGCGACAGTAATTATTGAAGGACTTTCAACCGGAATGTTTAGCACCTTGGTTTCAGTTTTAGTTGTTGGAGTTGGGGTAATCCTTGCTTTTTGGTTAGCTGGTGGCTTTAAAAATCCGGGCCTTGGTCTTTATGGAATTAGTATTGCTGCAGTAGGCATGCTTTCGACCCTTGGTATTACTTTGGCCTCTGATGCTTACGGACCAATTGCTGATAATGCTGGTGGTAATGCTCAGATGACTGCTCAAGCACCAGAAGTTAGACAAAGAACTGATGCCTTAGATGCCCTAGGGAACACCACAGCAGCGACTGGTAAAGGATTTGCTATTGGTTCGGCGGCTTTAACCGCTTTGGCTTTAATTGCTGCTTATATTGAAGAAATTAGAGTTGGTTTAGAAAGAGCGGGTGTTGAGGTGCTTAAAATTGGTGAAAGAATTGTGCCGATTAAGGACGCATTTTTAGTAGATTTTATGGAGTATTATCAAATTCATCTTCTTTCACCAAAAGTTATTGTTGGTTTAATGACCGGGGCGATGTTGGCTTTTATCTTCTGCTCTCTAACTCTCAAGGCTGTTGGCCGAGCGGCTTCAAAAATGGTTGAAGAAGTTAGACGTCAGTGGCAGGACAAAGAAATTATCGCTGGGCAAAAAGATCCTGATTATGAAAGTTGTGTTATGATTGTTACCCAAGCGGCACAAAAAGAAATGATTTTGCCATCACTTCTAGCCATTATTGTTCCGATTGTTATCGGTTTAATTTTAGGCGTGGCTGGAGTAGTTGGTCTTTTAGTTGGTTCTTTAGCAGCTGGATTTATCTTGGCAGTGATGATGGCTAATGCTGGTGGGGCTTGGGATAATGCGAAAAAATATATCGAAGAAGGTAATTTTGGTGGCAAGGGTTCGGAAAATCATAAAGCGGCAGTGATTGGTGACATGCTCGGCGATCCTTTTAAAGACACTTCAGGACCATCACTCAACATTCTCATTAAATTAATGTCGATGGTCAGCGTTGTTGTTGCTGGATTAGTGGTTGTTTATCATTTTCTCTAAGAAAAAGAAAAATTTAAAAAAATATTCTAGCCCCCTTCATTTTGAAGGGGGCTATTTATTTGACAGAATAATAAATAAATGATATTTTTGTAAGGTGACAGTTATTGAAAAGTGGAGTCAGATAATCCTTGTTAATTAGGTTATAAGGTTAAATTTGGAAAATGACATAATTTTGAATTAAATTAAAGAGAGCATTGAAATTTTGTTAAAATTTTTATGTGTGGCATTTTTGGTCTTATTACTAATCAAGAAAAAGAGATTGGTAAAATTTTGGTTAAATGTGGCAAACGTCTTTCTTATCGTGGTTATGATTCGGTTGGTTGTGCAACTATCTGTAAGCAGGGTATTGATTTAAGAAAGAATGTTGGCAAAATTGATGAAGTTAGCAAAAAACTAAAATTTTCCCAAATGTATGGTGATCGTGGGATAATTCAACTTCGCTGGGCAACTTTTGGCGCACCATCTTATCTTAATGCTCAACCTCATTTTGGTTGTCAAAAAAATATAGTTGGTGCTCATAATGGTAATATTATTAACCATCTTCAACTCCGAGAAAAATTTTTGAAAGAAGGCCATCATATTCGCTCAACCAATGATGGGGAGACCTGTGTTCATGCAGTTGATCATTATTTAAAAAGAGGTAAATCAATGATTGAAGCAATTCGTCTTGCCTATCGTGATCTCGAGGGTGATTATGCTTTTATTATCGCTAAAAAAGATGAAAAAAAACTTTATGCCATCAAAAAAGGATCAAGTTTGGTGGCTGGATTAGATAAAGATTTTACTTGTTGTTCGTCTGATTTACCATCAATTCTTCCTTTAACGAATAAAATTTTAAGAATTAAAGATGGCGAAATTGTTATTCTTTCGCCACAAAAAATTGAACTGCGAAGTGTAAAGAGCGGTAAAAAAATTAATCGTCAGCCAGAAATTTATAAAGGAAATATTGAAACTGCAGAAAAGGGTGACTTTCCTCATTTTATGTTTAAAGAAATTGCCGAAGAACCACAGGTAGCATCTGATCTTTTAAATCTACTTAAAAAATCAATTCATCTTAATAAATTTATTAATTTTCTAAGAAAGAGTGAAAAAATTTTTTTTGTTGGTTGTGGTTCAAGTTATCATGCTTGTTTAACTGGTGCTTATTATTTTAATAAAATTGCTCAACGCTGTATTTTTACTGCCTTTGGTTCTGAGTTAATTGAAAATTATGCTAAAGTTATCGATAAAAAAACCACTATTGTTTTTGTTAGTCAATCTGGTGAAACTAAAGACATTTTGACGGCGGTAAAATTTGCCAAAAAGAAAGGAGCAAAAATTTTGAGTATTCTTAATGTTATTGGTTCAACTTTAATGTACGAATCTGATGTTTATTTAACTCTAAATTGTGGTTATGAAGTAGCTGTCCCAGCGACTAAAACCTTTCTTAATCAATTAATTCTTTTTCTTTATCTGGCCCTAAAAATGGCTGGAAAAAAGACTGATAAATTAGAAAAAATTCCTCAAATTTTAGCAAAAATTTTGAAAGAAACAAATCAACCGGCTAAAAGAATTGCTAAAAAATTAGTCAAAAAACTAGATATGTATTATCTTGGTTATGGCGTGACTCATGGCGTAGCTCTTGAAGGTGCATTAAAATTAAAAGAAATTACTTATACTCATGCCGAAGGAATTTTGAGTTCTGAATTTAAACATGGGCCGTTATCAGCCGTCTATAAAAATTATCCTGTTGTTTTTATTACTGCCGAGCAGGATATTCCGTTAATGATTAGTCATATTAATGAAGTTTCTTGCCGTGGCGGACATACTATTGTTATTGCTCCGACCCAAAAAAAATTGAAAAAATATGTCCGTGATTATTTAGTTATTCCAAACTCTGATCATTACCTGATTCCAATTTTTAGTACTATTCCACTTCAATTAATTGCCTATTGGTTAAGTGTTAAAAGGGGAATTAATCCAGATTTTCCGAGAAATTTGAGTAAAACCATTACTGTTGACTGAAAAGATACTAATCATTGTGAATTTTTAATTTTAATACAAATTATTAAAAATACATTTGTCTGTCTGTTGGCAGACAAGTAAAGATTTATAACTTTAATTTGTATTGATTTATATTATAAAGATTATGGAAATAAAAATTCAAAAATTACCAAAAAATTTAATTGAGTTGACAGTTGAACTTTCTTCTTCGGAATTTGATAAATTTATAAAAAGGACTGAAGAAAAATTTTCTCAAGAAAAAGAAATTCCTGGCTTTCGCTTAGGCAAAACCCCCATTGATATTTTGAGACGAGAAATAGGTGAAACAAAAATTTACGAAGAAGCAAGCAAAATGGCCATTGAAGAAACTTACTGGCAAGCTATTCGAGAAAAAAATTTAGAACCAATTAATTTACCAAAAATAGAAATTCTAAAAGCTGCTCGAGGCAACCCATTTATTTATAAAGCAAAGTTTATTAATTTACCTCAAGTTAAACTTGGTGAGATAGAAAAAATAAAAGTAAAAAGAAAAAAAATCAAAATTGAAGAAAGAGATATTGAAGAGATGCTTCTAGAGTTAAGAAAATCACGAAAAAAAGAATTAGTAGTTGAACGCCCAGCGCAAAAAGGCGATCGTTTAGAGATTGATTTGGAAATGTTTTTAAATAATGTACCCCTCGAAGGTGGACAAGGAAAAAATATTTCTTATCTAATCGGTGAATCACATTATATTCCTGGCTTTGAAGAAAAAATTCTTGGTCTAAAAAGGGGCGAGACAAAAGAATTTTCTTTAGATTATCCAGAAAATTTTTATGACAAAAAATTAGCCGGAAAAAGAGTTGATTTTAAAGTCAAGGTTAATTCTGTTTATCAAGTAGAATTACCGCCACTTGATGACTCTTTTGCCCAAAGTTTGGGGAGATTTAAGGATTTAAATGATTTAAAAAGCCAACTTAGCAAAAATTTAGAAGAAGAAAAAAATATTAAAGAAGAAGAAAGATTAGAATTGGAGATTTTAGAAAAAATAACTAATCTCTCTACCTTTGAAGAGATACCGGAAATACTTTTAGAAGAAGAGAAAGAAAAAATGATTTCCGAACTTGAGGAAAGTTTAAACAAGATGAATTTAAAATTTGATGATTATCTGGTTCATCTTAAGAAAACAAGAGATGAATTAAAAAAAGAATTTACCCCGCAGGCAGAAAAAAGAGTTAAAACAAACTTAATCATTAGAAAAATTATTCAAGAAAATAAATTTTTTATTGAAGAAAAGGAAATAGATGGGGCAATTAACGAATTAATGAATTATTATCAATACGATCCGGAAATGAGGAAAACTCTGAGAACTGATGAATATCGTTCTTATCTAAGAAATGTAATGTTAAATCGGAGGGTTATTGATTGGTTAAAGAAAAAGGTGACAATCGAATAAATATAAAAATAGACTCTTAAGGTAATTTTATGCTTATCGCCATTATTTCTGATACTCATGACAACATTCCAAATTTAGAAAAATTTTTAAATTGGGCGAAAAAAAATATTATTGAAACAATTATTCATTGTGGTGATCTCTGCGCGCCGAGTATTTTAACGAAAGTATTAGCACCATCTTTTCCTGGTGAAATCCATTTAATTTATGGTAATGTTGGCGACCGAGAATTACTTCAAGAAGCAGTTAAGCAATTAAAGAATGTTAAATTTTATGGCGATTTTGGTGAAATAGAGTTAGATAACAAAAAAATTGCTTTTGTTCATTATCCAGAGGAAGCTAAAAAATTGGCCAGTAAAGGAAAATATGATTTAGTTTTTTATGGTCATAGTCACAAGCCCTGGATACAAAAATTACAAACTAACGCAGAAAATCGTCAGCCTCAGTCAGTGTTATTGGTAAATCCTGGTAATTTGGCCGGCATGTTTTATAAACCAACTTTTGCTGTTTATGATACGAAAACAGATAAATTAGAACTAAAAATACTGGAAACTCTGTAACTTAATTCTAGCTTCATTTGGAGTAACAAATTTCTACAAATTTCGCGAAGCTCGTTTCTATAAATTTCAAGAAACTCATAGAAACTTGTAGAAATTAATAGAAATAAATTGTTCTTAATAATTTTTTGTATATGAATATATTATATACTCTCTCTGGTTTTGGTTTTGGTCACTCAGTTAGAAGCAGGGCGGTGATTGAAATTCTTAAAAAAAGAGGTCACTTTGTAAAAATTGCTACTTACGGGCAGAGTATTACCTATTTAAAAAGATTTTTTCCCAACGATATAGTTGAGATTAAAGGATTAAAACATTATTTTCTCGCTGGCCGTCTTTTTGGCATGGGTACTATTTTAAAAGCATTAGAAAACATTCCTTTAATTCTAAGTAAAAATTTTCCAATTTTGCGAAAAATTATTAAAAATTTTGAAATTAATGTTGTTTTTAATGATTTTGAACCAAGTGCAAGGTGGTTGGCTCGGGCTATGGATATTCCTTTGGTTACTATTGATAATCAATTTATTTCTCACGTTTGTAAATTAAATATTCCTCTTAAATTTTTAACTGAATATTTTGCCATTAACGCAACAATAAATTTTCTCTATCCTTGGGGTGATTGGCGTTTTATTACTTCATTTGTTCCTGAATTGACTCCAGTGAGAAAACAATACGCACCAAACACTTTTATTGTTCCGTCGATTTTAAGAAAAGAAATTTTTGAATTAAAACCGAAAAAGGAAGATTTTGTTTTGGTTTATCAGACAGCACCAATTTATAAGAAAAGTCTTTTTAAAGTTTTTAGAAAAATGAAAGAAAATTTTATCTGCTATAATTTAGGGAGGCCATCAAAAACAAGAAATATTATTTTAAAAAACTTTTCTGAAAAAGAATTTTTAAATGATCTTTCAAAAGCAAAAGCAGTGATTTTGAATGGTGGATTTACGTTAATGAGTGAGGCAATTTATTTGAAAAAGCCGGTTTTTTCTATTCCCATTAAAGGAGATTTTGAGCAAATTTTGAATGGATTAATTTTAGAAAAAAGTGGTTATGGTGTTTTTTGCCAAAATTTTAATGAAAAAAGTCTTAGAGATTTCTTTAAAAATATTCCTTCTTTTGAAAAGAAACTCCAGGAGTATAATCAGAAGGGTAATATCATCTTTAAAAAAAAATTAATCAAAGTTTTAAATAAAATTGAATACGGGATATAGATTTTCTCTCTTTAATTTTCTAGGAAAGATTTGACAGAAAATAAAGAATAAATTAAAATAATATATTAAAAATGCGGGCGTCGTATAGCGGTTATTACATCTCCTTGCCAAGGAGAAGATGGCAGTTCGACTCTGCTCGCCCGCTCCAAAAATTTTTATTTCTCTGTCTTCTTTTTAGAAACCACATAAAAATGTCTTTTTGAGGTTATTTATTCTCTTCTAAAATGATTCCTAAAATTGTTAGAGAGTTTTTCAAAAATTTACCACATTTTCCAGATGGTCGAATAAACTATACTAATTCTAATAAGGCAGCGGTTTTAACTTGTTTTCTAAAATATAAAGACAAAATTCTTCTTTTAAAAAGATCTCAAAAAGTTGGAAATTACAAAGGGAAGTGGCACGGAATTGGTGGTTATTATGATGAACTAAAACCATTGGAAGAAATAGTTAAAAAAGAAATCAAAGAAGAATTAGGAATAGATTTAAAAAATATTCGCTCTTTCAAAATTGCTAAGACGTATAGATTTAAAGATAAAAAAATAAATAAAACTTGGTTTGTTTATCCTGTTTTAATCGAATTAAAAAATAAACCAAAAATAAAGTTAGATTGGGAACATCAGAAATATCAATGGATTAAGCCAGAAGAATTAAAAAAATTTGATTTTGTGCCAAATTTAGATAAACTTTTAAAAATGCTTTTGTAAGCCCGGGGAGTGGAACTGATAGACGCCAGAAAAAGAGAAAGATATTTTAAAACTATTAAAGGCAAGATAACTTTAAAATTGATATTAAGGAATAATTTAAAATAAAAAATGCTGGCGTGGCGGAATGGTATACGCGTTGGACTTAAAATCCAATGGAGTTTTTCTCCGTGTGGGTTCGAATCCCACCGCCAGCACTTCTAAATTCTAGACTTTAACCTATATCACTAAAGATTATAGGGTTGTCGTGAATCATTTAGTGGTTTAAGGTAAAATTTTGTGGCTGAATATTTCTTGAGAGCTTACCCCAACCCACTTAAGATTTTGACCTTCGGCACCAACGTAATAAATAACACCCTTCAGTTATCAGTATTTTAACTGTGGATAACTAAAATTGATTGAAGCAAGAAAAATGATATAATAAAATTAATGAAAAACATTAACCAACAATTTGGCTATTTCTTCTTTAAGGTAGGTCGATCCGACTGATGGTTTTTTGTTTTGTTAGAGTGCGGATCGGCCCAAAGAAGAAAGGCCGATTTTTTTTGTTTATTTCTAAATTTCTAAAGGCATTGAAAAAAATAACTAAATAAATAAAAAGGAGGACAAAATGGGAACAGTGACTCTTGCTTTAGGTTGTGCCGGCTGCGGTTTTGTATCAGACATTACCATTGAAGCACCTGGGCCGGAGGAAGTGATCGTTGGTAAAGATTTGCTCGACAAATTTCGTCGGCAACACGCAGCTCAAGTATCTCGTGGGCATAAACATGAAATTGTTCTTGCTTTAATTGTTCTTTCTTCAAAACTGGAACCGCGGCTGGCAATACAAAAGATAATGTCACTACCGCCGCCGGCATGGTGGTTAGGTATTTAACAAAAGAGGGGACGCCCAAAGCGCGTCCCCCTTTCTTATTTTTGTGATTATTTGGTGTCTTTATAAGATTAATTTATCTTTGATGATTTATAAACTTCCGGTTGATAGGCCTTTAATCTAATAATTTTTGTTTTCAAGTCAGATTCTTTTATTTTTTGGCAGATTTTTAACAAAAAACTTTTGATCATAACCAAGACAAATAATATCTGGTTTTATTTTTTTTGATTAATTTCCATTTTTATCAACAATTAGATATAATATTTATAGTCATTGATGATAATATTTCTGTGATTAATGATAGTTATTATGACTGAAATTTATAATCAAAAATATTTTCACGCCCGAAATGGATTTTGGCGATTAATGAGAAAGTGGTTTTTGTTTCCTAAGGTTTTTAAATTAACCAATCCAGAAGAAAAAGATATTATTTTAGAAATTGGTTGTGAAAGAGGAGATTTTGTTAGAACCCTCAGCCCTTATAGTCAAAAAGTTATTGGTATCGATATTAATAAAGAAATAATTGAGAAAACTGGTAGTAAAAACTTGATTTATATGTCGGCTGAGAAATTAGAATTTCCACCATCATCATTTGATAAAATCGTTAGTTGTCACACCATCGAACACTTGCCTGATTTAAAAAAAGTTTTTTCTGAGATAGAGAGAGTGTTGAAATCTGGCGGTAAGTGTATTTTAGTTTATCCTTTAGAATTGATTAGGGGTTTTTCGGCTTTGCGTGATGCTTGGTTGGCTTTCAGAAATCCATTTTTAGCCAGTAAAATTCATCTTCATCGACTTTGGCCAAATAAACTTAAAAAATTTACTCAAATGAAAATAATAAAAAAAGGAATTCTTTTTTCGCCATCATTGGATTTTTATACCATTTTACAGAAAGAATAATTTATGAATTAACTTAACTTTTAATTAGTGTTAGGAATTTTAAGGAAATTAGGATTAATTAGAGTAATGAGAAGCTCTTAAGATATCTTAAATTCACTAAATTTTATTAGATTAATTAAACTTTCTATAAAGAGGAAATTTTTTTGTTAGTTTTAGGACTGTCGATTTTACTTCTTTTTTTATTTTCTCTGATTTAGGGTTAAAGATAATTTTGGCAATTAATTCACCGATTATTTTCATTTCTTTTTCTTTCATTCCGCGAGTCGTGAGAGCCGGTGTGCCAAGCCGCAACCCAGAAGGATCAAATGGTGGGCGTGGATCATAGGGAATGGTATTACGGTTAACATAAATGCCAACATTTTCTAATAATTTTTCTGCTTCTTTACCAAAAATTCCTGTGCTAGTTAAATCAATTAACAAAAGATGAGAATCAGTTCCGCCAGTAATAATTTTCAAACCATTTTTGGCTAAGGTTTCTGCCAAAACTTTAGCGTTTTTGATAATCTGGAGAGAGTATTTTCTAAAAGACGGTTTCAATGCCTCACCAAAAGCAACTGCCATGGCTGCGGTATTGTTATCGTGTGGTCCTCCCTGTAAACCAGGAAAAACAGCCTTATTAATTGCTTCAGCATATTTATTTTTGGCAAAAATTATTGCTCCTCTTGGTCCGCGTAAAGTTTTATGAGTAGTACTGGTGACAACATCGGCAAAAGGAAATGGTGAGGGATAAACCTTAGCCGCAATTAAGCCAGCCAGATGAGAAATATCTGCCATTAAAATTGCCCCGACTTTTTTAGCAATTTGACCAAATTTTTTAAAATCAATTTTTCTTGGATAAGCAGTATAGCCGCAAACAATAATTTTTGGTTTTTCTTTTTTGGTTAATTTTAAAATTTGATCGTAATCTAAAAGATGAGTTTTTGGTGAAACACCATATTGAACAGCAGTAAAAAATTTACCAGAAAAACTCACTTTATGACCATGAGTTAAATGCCCACCATGGGAAAGAGTCATGCCCATTATTTTTTCACCCGGCTTAAGTAAGGCAGCATAAACAGCGAAATTTGCCGGTGAGCCAGAATAAGGTTGAACATTCACTTGCCAATCTGACCATTCTGATTTTGGTAAAAATAATTTTTTTGCTCTTTCAATGGCTAAATTTTCAATTTCGTCAATAAATTGATTACCACCATAATAACGACGTCCCGGATAGCCCTCGGAATATTTATTAGTTAAAGGTGAGCCAAGCGCTTTAAGGACTGCTTCTGAAGCAAAGTTTTCTGAAGCAATTAAAACTAGACCATTTTTTTGGCGGTCAATTTCTTTTTTGATTATTTTGGCTGCTTGAGGATCGGTTTTTATTAAGTTTTTCATATTCATATATTTTAATCATTTAATTGATTTTTGTCTACGATTGAATTATTTCCTAAAGATTTTCTGAACGGACTTTTTGGAGAGTAAGGGGCATTCAGCCCCTTTTTTATTTTAAGTTGAATAATTTCAATAAATACGATAAAATTTAATTATGGAAATTCAAGAAATTCAAGAAAAAGAAATTTGGCAAAATTTTGTTTCTTCTTTTAAAATGGCGCAGTTTTTACACTCTTGGGATTGGGGAGAATTCCAGCAAAATCTCGGCAGATTTTGTTGGAAATTAAAAATTAAAAATGAAAAATTTAAAAATGGTATCGGTGCGGCTTTAGTTATTAAATATCAGTTGCCAATGAAAAAAAATTATCTTTATTGTCCGCGCGGGCCAATTTTTAAAGAAAGTGATGAGGAGGCGATAAAAATATTTTTAGAAAAAATTAAAGAAATTGCCGAAAAAGAAAAAAGCATCTTTCTTCGTTTTGAACCACTTAGTCAATTAACAATTATCAATTATCAATTACAAAAAGTCAAAGACGTTCAACCATCAAAAACAATTTTACTTGATTTGACAAAACCAGAAGAAGAAATTTTAAAGGAAATGCATCCAAAAACAAGATATAATATCCGTTTGGCTGAAAAAAAGGGTGTTCGAGTAAAAATTAGTCAGACCGATGAAGAAATTGAAACTTTCTTAAAAATTTTAGAGAAGACCGCTATCCGTGATAAGTTTAGGCCTCATCCACCATTCTATTATCGAAAACTTTTGAAACTTGATAAAAATTTCGTTAAACTTTTTTTAGCCGAGTATCAAGGAAAAATTATCGCTGGCAATTTAATGATTTTTTTTGCTAACACTGTAACCTATCTTCACGGTGCTTCAGACAATCAATATCGAAATGTGATGGCTCCTCATTTACTTCACTGGAGAGCGATTAAAGAGGCGAAAAGACTTTGTTTTAAATATTATGATTTTTGGGGAATTGATGAAAAAAAATGGCCAGGCGTGACACGTTTTAAAAGAAGTTTTGTTAGTTCTAAAACTGGTATTGAAATTTCTTATCCCGGCACCTTTGATCTAGTTTTTAATAAATTTTGGTATAAACTATATTTATTAGGGAAAAGGTTTATATAGGTTTATGGATTTTCAAAAAAGAAAAAGAGAAATTAGAGAAATAAAGGCTATTGAAGTTGCCAAGAATTTTGAGATTAAAGAAATTTATTCTCGTTTTAAAAAGTTATTTCCTATTATTTCTCATAACCCCGATTATATTTATTTTGCCGTCCACCCCAAAAGGAAACAATACCTTCTAATTTTAAGATACGGAGTGATTGTTTTGGTTAATAATTCAGAAATTTTTGAGAAAAAAATTCTTTCGTCAATCGAGCCGTTTATTAAGGAGAAATCTTTTTACAATTTTGAAAAAATTAAAGTGGTGCTTGACGAAAGATATTTAGAAAATAAAGTGACTTTTGATAAAATTTTACTGGCTAAAGATGATGAAAAATATGGCGAAATTTTATCAATTCTTCTAGCCCAATCATTGGCTTTGGAGGCCTATGAGAGAAAAATTGATGAACTTTTAAGAGAATTTTCTCTGAGTTTTAAAAAACTTGCGCCAATTTTTAATAGAATTTTTTTTCCCGGAACATCAAAAATTATTAAAAATATTCAAGAAACAATTTTTCTTCATCAAGATTTAATTGCTAATTTAGAAGTTTTAGATAAACCAGAAACTGCTTGGGAGAAAAAAGAGTATAATGATCTTTATTTTGAATTTTCTCAAGAACTTGAATTGCCAGAAAGGATTGCTATTTTAGAACAAAAAATTTCTCTTTTGAAAGATCACACCACCACTATTTTAGAAATTGCCAATTCACGTCGTTTAGAAATTTTGGAAATAATTATTATTCTTTTGATTTTAATTTCAATTATTCAGGGAATTTTTAGCCATTAAATTTTGCCCTCGTAGTTCAACGGATAGAACGTAGGCCTCCGGAGCCTGAAATGGCAGTTCGATTCTGCCCGAGGGCACCAGCATTAAAGAGGACAATCCCCCAAAAGAGATGGCGTATAACCTAAATTGAACAATGATTTTAAAGGGAATTTTTATTTTATATATGGAGTTATTATGGAACGAGAAAAAATCATAAAATTTCTTAAAAATCCGAAAAGCTATTCGCATCCAGTGAAAAAAGTTAAACATCTTCAAACTTATATTTCCGATGTTTTTTTAACTGGCCAATTTGCTTATAAAATAAAAAAGCCAGTTAATTACGGCTATTTGGATTTTACAACCTTGGCCAAAAGAAAATTTTTCTCTGAGCAAGAATTAAAATTAAATCGCCGTTTGTCGCCAGAAATGTATCTTGAATTTTTACCAATTGTTGAAAAAAATGGAAAATTAAAATTTGGGGGAAAGGGAAAAATAAGAGAATATGTTTTAAAAATGAAAGAGGTTTCCCAGAAATATCTAATGGATTATCAAATTAAAAAAGGAAAAATTAATAAAAAGATTATTGATCAACTGGCTAAAATTATTGCTCGATTCCATCAGAAGGCGCTTACTTCAAAAAAAATTTCTTATTTCGGTTCTTTAAAAATTATCAAAAAAAATTGGCAGGAAAATTTTATTCAGACCAAACCATTTATTAGCCAAACAATTTCAAAAAAAGATTATCAATTTATTAAAAAATCAGTTGATGACTTTATTCAAAAAAACAAAAAATTATTTCTTCAAAGAGTTAAAGAGAAAAAAATCCGCGATTGCCATGGCGATTTACATACCAGAAATATTTTCGTCACGCCTAAAAAAATTTATATCTTTGATTGTATTGAATTTAATGAAAGATTTCGTTATCAAGATGTAGTGAGCGAAATTGCCTTTTTAGCCATGGATTTAGATTTTTTAAATCATTATGATTTATCAGATTTTTTTGTTGAAAGATATATTAAATATTCCCGCGAACAAAATCTGAAAAAATTACTTTTATTTTATAAATGTTATCGCGCCTATGTTTGTGGTAAAGTTGTTGGCTTTCATTTGGGAGAAAAAAATTTATCATTGAGAAAGAAATATCTTTTTAGAAAAATTGCCCAAAAATATTTTAAATTAGCAAGAAAATATGCGGAAAAATGGCAAAAACCAATCATTGTTCTTGGCGCTGGTTTGCCGGGAATTGGCCGGAGTACAAGATTGAAAATTTTAGCCAAAAAAATAAAAGCAAAAATTTTGGATAGTGACATTATTCGGAAGGAAGTTTTTAAAAAACCAGATTATCGCCAAAAAGCAAAATTAAAAGTTTATCAAGAAATGATGAAAAGAGCAGAAAAAATTTTAAAATCTGGGCAGAGCGTAATTTTAGACGCGACTTTTTCAAAAAAAATTTATCAGCAATTAGCCATTAATTTAGCAAAAAGATTAAAGGTTAATTATTTTTTAATTGAATTTTATTGTTCAGATAAAATTGCTAAAAAAAGACTGACCAAAAGAAGTCGAGAAAAGTCAGTTTCTCAAGCCGATTGGCAAGTTTATCAAAAAATAAAAAAAGAATTTGAACCAATTGAAAAAGGGAAAAATTATTTAAAAATTAATACTGCCCAAACTCCGAGGCAGTGTGTCAAAAAAATATTAAATTGTTTAAATAACTTTTACCATATAAGTTTCTTTTAATTTATATCCTAATTTTCGCCAATATTGTTGAGCGCTGATACCGAAAATAAAAAAAAGAATTATCCACAAGGCAGGGTTGATCTTTCTTTTTAATCGTGTATAATTGTAATATAAAATATTACAATTAATTACAAAATTATGCGGAACATTTTTAATATCTCGTTGCCTCAGGAGTTGGCAAGCCTGGTGGAAAAACACGTGGCCAGTGGGAAATATGCGACCAAAAGCGAATTTTTCCGTCATCTCTTGCGAATGTGGCTGGAAGGTAAATTACTTCAGGAATTAAACGAAAGTCGTAAAGAATTAATGGCTGGTCGAGGTAAAATTCTAAAATCATTAAGAGATTTGCGGTAATCTTTTACTTGCTGTTTTATGAAAATTTATTATTCTAGTAAATTTGCTCGAGAATATAAGAATTTACCTTTAACGATAAAAAAGAAAGCGGAAAAACAAGAAAAAATTTTTCGCCAAAATCCATTTGATTCCCGATTGAAAACCCATAAATTATCTGGTTCACTTAAAGATTTCTGGGCTTTTTCAATAGATGTTAAATATCGAATTATTTTTGAATTTATTGATGAAAAAACTATCTGGTTTCATTCAGTCGGCGATCATTCCATTTATCAAATATAAATTATCAAATTGATAAATCGTTAGAATGTTTAAATATTTTTAACCATGTAAGTCCCCCTGAGTTTATATCCTAATTTTCGCCAATATTGGCGGCTGCCGATGCCGGCAATGACGGCAATTTTTTTTATTCGTGTGTTTTTGTTTTTTTGGTGTCGCGCTATATCTTTAACTATTCTTTCTGCTTCCTTAACTAATTTTTTCCCCAGATTTTTATGTTGCGAAGCAGTTTTTTTCTTTTTACCAATTTCCACTAATTCACCGTAAGTATGAAGTTCGCGAATAATCGCCGCATTTTTTAAAACCGGTATTTTATTCGTAATTTGTTCTAATTCGCCATTATTAGTAGAAAGACGAAGTCTGAGAAAGGCGAGGATTCGGTCGTTTTTTGTATCTTCAAAAGAAAGAAAAATCTCTTTTCCACCCGAGGCATTATAGGTTCGTTTCATTAGGTGTAAGTTATAATTAGTAAGTGGCAGGTCTTTAATTTCTCGGCATCTAATACATTTACATTTTAGTCCTTTTTTCTCCATTTCTTTTTTTACCACCTCTCTTAAATTAGAAATTTTAACCCCACCTTCAATTTTATCTGAAGGAATATCACGGAAAACACGAATAATTCTAACATAAGGTGGGACAATTGTTTTCATTTTTATCAAAAGGTTAATTAAAGTTTTTTCAGAGTATGGCTTATATTTTTTCTTTTGCCAAAGTTTATAAAGTTTTGAGCCGCGAGTAACCACACAAGGATAGATTTTTAAATAATCCGGCCGAAAATTTTCATCAGAAAACAATTTTTTAAACATCTCCAAATCTTTTTTTGGATTTGAACCATAAAGATTTGGCATTATATGATAACAAATTTTAAAACCAGCATCTTTTAAAAGTTTTGTCGCGCTAATGATTTCTTTTAAGCCATGACCACGCTTGTTTTTGGTCAAAATTTTTTCATCAAGCGTCTGAATTCCTAATTCAATTTTAGTGATTCCTAATTGGCGCATTCTTTTTATTTCTTCGGGGGTAATTAAATCAGGTCGCGTTTCCACACTAATCCCAATAATTCTATTTTTAGCTTTCTCGTTTATTTTCTGTGCTTGCCATAAACTATTTGCTATTTGTTTTTTGCCGTTTGTTAAATTGGCTCCTTCAAAGCAGCGGCGGATAAACCACTCTTGATAATTTTTTGGATAAGCCGTCCAGGAGGCCCCAATAATAATTAGTTCGATTTTATCAGTTGAATGTCCTTGTTTTTGTAGCATTTCAATTCTTTTTTTAACCTGAAGGCAAGGATCAAATTTTAAAGTTTTGGCTCTTTCTACTGCTGGCTCACCAGAAAGATAACTTTTAGGAATACCCTTTTCTATTGGACAATAAAGACAATTTCCCGGACAAGGATATGGTTTAGTCAGAACAGAAATAACTGCCACGCCAGAAAGAGATCGAACTGGTCTTTTTTTTAATAATTTTTCAAAAAACCAAGAGCGTCTTATTTTTTGATGCGACCGCATTAATTTGTAAGACGATAAAATTTTAACAATAGGGGGAGGGGAAATTTGATAATTTTTTGTTAGTTTTTTTATTAAAAATAAAAAATCTTCATGAGATTTGATTCTTTTTTTTGCTAATTCTTGAACTAAACTTTCAATTTTTTCTTGGTTCTTCATTTTTTTAAATAAGCCGAAAAATTTATCAGAAAAACATATGGGCTTAAAAATGGAAAAATTTTATTTGGCGAAAAAATAGATAATTTCAAAACCAATGCCAACAACAAGAGAAATAATTAAAGGATAAATCCAGAATGGGGTTTTATTATATTGAAATCTTTTTTGGATAAAACTTTTATAAATTAAAATGACAAGAATTGATTCAAGACCTAAGGCAATGGCGCCGGTTAAACCAATAACTTCAATAAAATTTTTGACGCCAATAAAATATAAAACTAAAGGAATAAAACAGGTCAATCCCCAAGAAATTTTTTCTGGAATTTTGAAGTCATACCAGAAAATTTTTTTCAAAGTTAAACCTAAGGTAATAAAAGAAGTAAAAGTGGTAATTAAACCAAAAAGATAACCAATCATAATTACTCGATCACCTAAAACAGAAGCAAAACCAGAGATAGCATTTTCAGTTGTATTTTTTCCACAGGCACCCAAAATTGCAATGACAAAAATAAGGTAGCAAAGAGCAGCCGATAAAACTCCTAAAACAATTACCGAACGTAATTTTTTTCTATCTCGATCAACCATTTCTTTAATTTCGGGAATTAAGGCGATTCCCCAGAGAGCAAAAAGAACAACTCCGTAAGGAAAAGTGATAAAACGAGGGTCGAAAGTTGTAAGATTTTCTAATTTAATAAATGGAAAAGCGCGGTAAAAAAAGAATAAAAGAAGAACAATAAAAACGAAAAGCATCATTAGTTCAAAGCGAGAAATAATTTCAATACCTCGATAGATAAAAAATGCACCAGCCAAAAAGAAAATAAAAAAATAAAAAATAGGTAGACCACCTAAATAATTTTTGAAAAATAAATATAAAAACTCACTGCCTAAAATAAGATAAGCAAGAAGAGCACCAATTAAAGATAACGAAGAAAAAATAAAAGCAAAAGTTTTCGCTTTTTTGCCAAGATATTCTTCAGCGTAGCCGGGAACCCGAGCAATTTTATGAGTGTCACGAGCCACTTCTCCTAAAAGAGAATGAATAATAATAGCCAAGAAAATAATAGCGATAAAATAAAACAAAATAACAAAAAATCCGGCCTTCATCGCCACATAAGGCAAACCAAAAATTCCAACCCCAATAATTGTGCCGGTAAAAGTTGCCCAGGCCTTTAAAAATTTAGAAATCTTTGACATAGAGTTTATTTTATCAAATTTTAAAAAATTTAAAAAGATTGGTATAATTTAATGATGAGACAAGAAGTGGCTAAAAAAATTTTGGAAGAAACAAAAAGAAACTTTGATGAGATTGCTGAGCATTTTTCAATGACGCGGCAATGGCCGTGGGAAGTGATGAAATCGTTTTTGGTATACGTAAAAGAAGGTGATAAAGTTTTAGATATTGGTTGCGGCAATGGAAGACTCTATGAACTGCTAAAAGAGAAAAATGTTGAATATGTTGGGGTCGATAATTCTGAGAAATTAATTGAAATAGCAAAAAACAAATTTTCAATTTTCAATTTTCAATTTTCAAAGCCGCAATTTATTGTCGCTGATGCCCTAGATTTACCTTTTTTTAAAGATGAAGAATTTAATGCTGTTTTTATGCTGGCCGTTTTGCCGCATATTCCCTCAAAAGAGTTGCAGTTAAAAGTTTTAAAAAATGCTTATCGAGTTTTGAAAAAAAACGGCTCTCTTTTTTTGACCTGTTGGAATCTTTTTCAACCAAAGTTGTTTTTTGCTAATTTAATTAGACGTTTTAAAAATCCGAAACTTTATCAAGGTTTTAGTCTTAAAGATTTTTTAATTCCTTGGCAGATGAAAACTGGGGAAAAAATTCAGCGCTTCTATTATGCTTTTACTAAAAATGAGTTAAAAAAATTACTTCAAAAAAGCGGTTTTAAAATTGAAAAAATTTTCTATGAATGCAAAGGAGAAAAATCAAATTGGCTAAAAGGTTTTAATTTAGTGGCTATCGCCAGAAAAGCTTGACAGCGATAAAAAATTTTGATAGTATAAATAAATATGAATCAAATTGAAAGACAACCTGAATTGTTAGATGAGCGGTATGAACAATTTTTTAATGATTTAACAAGAAAAGTTTCAGAAATAAAAAGAGCGCGCCAACAACTTCATCCTTCTGATTTTAGTCGTACTTACAAAAGATGGCGAAGAGATTTTATCCAGCAATACCCAGAATTTCAAAAAATGATTGAAACAATTTTTGGCATCAATAGTTTTATTAGGAGTCACGAAAACTTTAATTATCATCGTGAAGCCTTGGTTAGAGAACAACAAGTGAAAGAATTGATTAACTTGGCTAATTGGCAACATCAAGCAACAGAAGTTTTGGTAGGGTTTGGTTGGAATAAATCTTTAAGCGAAAAATTTTGGCAAGAAGTTAGAAGTTTTTACGAAATATTTTCCAAATATCCGGAAGATTTTGAAGGGTATAAAAGGGGCGTGACTGGTCAGGCTAGAGCCTTTTTAATTTTACAGGAAATAGGATATTCACCTCGACTCGCTACTCCCAAAGAAGATGTTTTAGAGGGAACTGATTTTTATATTTTTTTACCGGGCGAAAAAGAAAGCGAAGCCATAAGAACTCAGATTAAGCTTTCCTTACAAAGGGGTGAATCAATTGTTGAAGTGGCTGATTGCGGTTCGCCAAGTATTATTATTGATGGCGAGCAACATCAAACTATAGTTCAAGAAGAGGCGACAACTAAATTACCTCAAATACGTGAAATATGTGAAAAGTGCGGTAATCTTTCTCAACGAAAAGGCAAAATGGTTAGATTTTTGGTCATTATTCTTAATGAAAATGATTTTGATTCAGATGGTCGACCAAAACCAGGGCTTGTCGAAAAAATTAAAGCCGAAATAGAAAAAAAATTAAGACAATAATACCATGCCAATTAGCCCATCAATTTTTCACGCTTATGATATTCGGGGTATTTACCCTGAAAATTTTAATAAGGAAGCGGCTTACCAAATTGGCCGAGTTTTTGCTGATTATACTAAAGTAAAAAATGTTTTAATTGGCCGCGATATGCGCCTTTCTTCGCCAGAAATTTTTAAGGGGCTATCTCAAGGTTTAATAGAGCAAGGCGCTGATGTTTTCGATGCTGGTTTGGTGCCAATTGATTTTATTTATTCAATGGTACCAAAAAACAATTTTAACGCCGGAATCATGATTACTGCTTCGCATAATCCAAAAGAATACAATGGTTTAAAAATGATTCTTTGGCAAAGAAAACCTTGGATTGAACCGATAAGTGGTGAATTAATTAAAAAACTGATTGATAAAAATATAAAACCAGCTAAAAATAAGGGGAAAATAAAAAAAGTTAATCATTGGTTAAAATATTTGGAACATATTTTTTCTTTTGTTGATTTAAAAAAAATTAAACCATTGAAAATTGTTGTTGATGCTGGCAATGGTTTGGCTGGCAAAGTTATTCCCTTAATGGCTAAAAAAATTCCTTGTCGAATTATTCCTCTTTTTTTTAAATTAGATGGAAATTTTCCCAATCACCCATCTAATCCATTTGAAAAAGGAGCGATGGATAAATTAATTAAAAAGGTTGTTAAGGAAAAGGCTGACTTAGGTGTTTTTTTTGATGGCGATACCGACCGAATTGTTTTAGTTGATGAGAAGGGGGAACCACTTTTTGGTGATTTTCAATTACTTCTTTTGGCAAAAAAATTTTTAAAAGAGTATCCAAAATCAGCCGTCGTTTATAAAGTTGATCAATCAAGAGCAGTAAAAGAATTGATTAAAAAAATGGGTGGAAAACCAATTCGAACAAAAGTTGGTTATTTTTATACTGCAAAAGCAATGAGAGAAAATAAAGCTATTTTAGGCGGAGAAACCTCTTGTCATTTTGCTTTCAAAGATAATTTTTACGCTGACTCTGGTTTTATTGCTTTTCTAATTTTTTTAGAAATTATTTCTCAATCAAACAAAAAACTTTCAGAATTAGTTAAGGAATTTAAAATCTACTCTAAAATTCATATTCCAGCAATTAAAGTAAAAAACAAAGAAAAAGTAATTGAATTTTTAAAGAGAAAATATAAAAACGGGAAAATTGATCAACTTGATGGTTTAACTGTTGAATATAACAATTGGTGGTTTAATTTAAGACCATCTAATACCGAACCAGTTATAAGGTTAACAATTGAAGCGAAAACAAACAAATTATTAAAAGAAAAATTATCCGAATTAAAAAAATTAATAAAAAATTTATGATTGGGGTTTTTGATTCAGGAATTGGCGGTTTAACGGTCGTCAAAAAAATTTTGGAAATTTTCCCTGATTATAAAATTTTGTATTTTGGTGATACTGCTCGAACACCTTATGGCGGAAGAGGAGAGGAAGTGATTAAAAAATATGCAGAAGAGGATGTAGAATTTTTAATTAAAAAAGGAGCAAAGATAATTGTTATTGCTTGTAATACTGTTTCAGCCGTTGCCAGCAATGATTTAAAGGAAAAATTTGATTTACCAATTTTTGAAGTAGTGACACCAGCGGTAGAAAAAGCAATTCAAATTACAAAAAATAAAAGGATTGGAATAATCGGGACAAGGGCAACGATTAATAGTAGAATTTATGAAAAGTTAATTCAAGAGAAAGATCCAACAATAAAAGTTTTTTCCCGGCCAGCGCCACTTTTAGTTCCTTTAATTGAAGAAGGCTGGTTAAAAAAAGGTGAAACAAAAAGAATTCTTAAATCTTATTTGCATCCTTTAAAAATGGCTCAAGTTGATACTTTAATTATGGCTTGCACTCATTATCCATTACTTCGCGAACAGATTCAATTAAAAATTGGAAGAAAAGTAAAATTGGTTGATCCAGGAGAAGAGGTGGTTTTAAAATTAAAAGAATTTTTAGAAAAAAATAAAGAAATTGAAAAAACCTTAATCAAAATAAAAGATTCGCGTGGGCGTATTCGCGTGGGGGATGAGCGAGCCCTATTCTCATGCCAATTTTATGTTTCTGATTTAACGCCGCGCTTTCAAGAAATTGCGCAAAAATGGCTCGGTCAAAAAATTGAATTAAAACTTATCGATTATTAACAATAAAATTTAATAAATAAATTGATAAAAAGGAGGGAATAATGATAACTTTTTTACTTTTTTTTCTATTGAGTTCCGTAAAATCTTCCTCTCAATTAATCGTTGTGGAAATTTCTACTCAAACACTTTTCTATTTTGAGGATGGTGCTCTAATTAAAAAAATACCAGTTTCGACTGCTACGGATGGATACGTTACTCCGAAAGGAAAATTTCAAATTGTAGAAAAATTTCCTGTAGTTTTTTCTAAGAGGCGGAATAATAGAAAACTGATTTACTGGCTTGGATTTACTAAAAACGGTTACTATGGAATTCACGCCCTTCCCAATGATGATTATGAGAAAAATTTAGGGAAGAAAAATTCCACTGGTTGTGTTCGGGTTTCGCGAGAGGATGGGAAATGGTTATTCAAAAGAGTAAAAGGGGGTACATTATTAATTATTACAGAAAAACGGGATCGCTAGTATGACCTAGCGATCCCATAAATTTTTATATATTTAAAATGCCTAGGACGGAATTAGGTAAATAACAGGAAGGTTTACAATCATGCGTTACCGATGTACTCATCTTGTACAAGAATTTGACAAATTTTTTATTTGTGATATAGTAAAATGTTAAAAAGGAGACTAACTATGATACAGTCAAGGGGTTAGTCAGAGAAAAGACTTGAGAAGTATTTAATGTGTCAAGCCTTTTTTGTTTTAAGAGATGGTAAATGCGAACAAGAATTTTTCTGGCC
>Ga0078972_1006129_pt1 | contig 29146 bp, 25 predicted proteins | sample YelNatPaOPGAMG01_FD_67568 | JGI IMG/M metagenome (GOLD analysis project Ga0078972, IMG submission 67568) | Hot spring thermophilic microbial communities from Obsidian Pool, Yellowstone National Park, USA - OP-RAMG-01 (SPADES assembly) (version 2) | ecosystem: Environmental > Aquatic > Thermal... | reverse complement strand
TGGGCTCACCCAATTGCTCAAGCTGCTCGTACAAGTTTAGGCAGCCAATATAAAAAGCCAGTTCCCAGTGCAGCACTTTGAAAAAGCTTTCAATGTGGGCGGCCGCCTGTGCGACTGAATTCGCCACCCACACTAAGCCCCGATCCCGCAATTCCCCGAGCACGCGCGCTCCATGATCATCTTGGGGAGCAAGGGAGAAAGAATAGACCGGCGACCGAGAAGCAAAGATGCGCTTGATCAAACTCCGCTCTGGCTCAAGGGGTTTACAGAGAGTGTAATTGGTTCCTTCATTTCCCTTTCCCAACCGTGCGCTAAGTAAGACACCTTTAGGAAAGCGGAGCGTCTGAATATGCTTTGTCACCGTGGCCAAATAAGCATCGTCCAGCTCCTCCTCAATCATCGAGAAAAACCGGCGAAAGCCCTGGGAGGCGAAGGCTTTAGCATGCTCGTCGGCTATTTGCCGGAGCTTTCGCAACAATTCCAGGGAGACTTCCAAAAGCCGCCGGGCGGTGTGTAAAATTGCGGTTGGTCCAGTATAGCGCGGGGAAATCCCTAGCCACTCCTTTTGCTTTCTTTCCACAAATTCCACGGGAATGCCATAGATCGCCCGAACGATATCAGGGTGTTTCAAACAATCTCGTAGGATCTCCTGGCGATAGAGAATAGTGTTAAGCTCATCCGAGCCGGATAGGACCACTCGGCGGGCTACCTCGAGCAGGAATGGATCGCCATTTGCCATGGCCGCAAACACGGCGTCCAGCGCCAAATCTTGGGAGAGATCCGGCGTGTTGGGCGGCAACTCCCGAGAAAAGTCGAAATCCCGGTCAGGGTACAAAAGGAAAACCTTCATCGCGAAATCCGCTCCTTAATTTGTTCGTAAGTCAGGCGGTGTTTCTGCGCCAGTGAACGCGCATACGCCAATCCATCCGCAGGCTTCCTCACAATCTTGAAAGTGCGCACGGTCGGATCAATCGGGTCAACGGTTGCCACCATGCTGACTGTCTTTTCGTTGAACGAAGCCAATTCATCAAGAAACGTTACCCATACGCCAAGGGCATCAAGCTCAATCAGCCGAGCCATTATCTCCCTACTTAGGAAAATTGCATCTTGCAGGGTTGTCGAGGAAAAGATTTCGTTTAGGATGAATAAGCTATCGGACGTAGCGCGGGAGAGCATCTCATGAACGTGGACTAAATCATCCTCCAATTTGCCGCGCAGGTTGCGGATATCCTCCGCCCGCTCAAAATGGGTGAAGATCCTGTCACACAGAAATAGGCGCGCTTCTCGCCCAGGAACTGGGCAGCCTAAGCTAGCGAGATAATGTATCTGCCCGAACATGCGGGCGAAGGTGGTCTTCCCCCCTTGATTGGGGCCAGTGACTACGATGATGCGTTCTGGGCCGTTCAAGAAGAAATCATTGAGTACAATAGGCTTTGCGTCGTTCAATGCCGCAAGTGCCAATGCCAGATCAAAAGCATCGCGCACGAAAATGGCTTTGTCGGTTGTGCTTACCTCGGGATAGCAAAAGGGCAATCCTCTGTGCTTGAATTCCGCAATGAAATCCAGATAAGCTACGTAAAACTGAATCTCCCGGTCGAACGTCTGCACGGTTTCATCCAGAAAATTGGCATGGTTGGCACAGAAGTGCTCCAAGGCGGCAAACGGTTCAGGATAAAGACGAGCTACGGACTCCAGAATTTGTGCTTCAATGTGGCTCATGCCTGACCTTTCCGGCAGTCTCGCAAGATAGCTTTCAACCTCTCCTTGCCGAAATTTTTCAAAGGTTTTCTCTATCTCCGGACTGTAATCCATCTCCCCTTCGTAGCGTTTGACCTTGAACTTACCAATCTCAATTATCACGCAATACTTAAGCTCGCTCAGGGCACGTTTGACCTCTCGGGCTTCTGTGACCAAGGACTGAAATGCTTGCGATTGGACGTATTGTTGTACCCACGTGCGGAAAGCCAGGAGGCCACGCGATTTGAGTGGTGCTTCAGCCAAATCATGGGCCAAAGCCATTACGGCATCTCCGTAAACCAAGGCTGCTTCCAGGAGCCATCCTTTCTTGTGGTAATCGTACACCAACTTTTCGGCCAGGGCTAAATAGCGGCGCACGGTGCGCATCTTTTCCGCAAACGCCTTGATACAAGCCATTACGGTCTCATTTTCTAAATCCCGCATAATCTCTTGGCGGTAGCGCACAAGCTCTGGTTCGCGCAGCGGCGTCCAGAAGAAAGGTTTTAGATTGTACTCTTCTTTGGGCGCAGTGATGGCTTCTATAATCTGGTCCAGGTTCAGGTCAGCGAAAAAATCGGGCTGGTGTTCTGTTTTATACTGGACACTGCCTACGAAGTGTAAGATGCTTTGGAAACTCTCCAACGCCTCTGCCATACTCTCCTCCACCGGTTAAAATTAAAAAGCCTCTACGAAGGCCTTTCCCTCCGTAGAGGCTATCAGCCGAATCCGGCGGTTAAGGGCGAGCCTCATCGCCCAAATACATCAACCATATGCCGACTGAATAAAGTGCTATTGGCTTGTTAACCGCTTCCGTCAGTTACACCTTTAGGCAAAATTATATCCCACAAAAAGCAAGCTGTCAAAAAACGCGCCATTTGGATGTGCCCCCACCTCTTGGGGCCTGCTTCCTTTCTCCCAACCCCGGTTTAGTGAAACTTGGCAGGGCCGCGGGCTATATGCTCCCGAGGAAGCGGTTTATCACCTCTTCCAAATCCGGCTTGCTTATCTCTTGGAGTTCGTACCTTACTCTGACCATGGGCTTGTTCACTTTTATGATGCGCCGCAGGTCTATGGGAGTGGCTACGAGGACTAAGTCGCAGGGTGTGGAATTGACGGTTGCCTCCAGTTCCTCAATTTGCTTGGGACCATAACCCACAGCTGGGAGGAGTGGACCTATGTGGGGGTATTTCCGGAAGGTTTCGGCTATAGAGCCTACGGCGTAAGGCCTCGGGTCCAAAAGGTCGGCTGCACCAAATTTCCGGGCCGCTATAACCCCAGCCCCATAGCTCATCTCACCGTGGGTGAGTGTTGGCCCATCCTCTATCACCAGGACCCTCTTGCCCCTTATAGCCTCCGGTTCGTCAACAAATATAGGAGAGGCTGCCTCTACAATGATTGCCTCCGGGTTTACTTGCCGAACGCTGGCCTTAACTGCTTCCACGTTTTCGGGCTTGGCTGTGTCCACTTTGTTTATCACTATTACATGAGCCATCCTTAGGTTTGTTTCCCCAGGATGATAAGTAACCTCATGGCCTGGCCTGTGCGGATCAGCCACTACTATGTGGAGGTCGGGCTTGAAGAAGGGGAAATCGTTGTTACCACCGTCCCATAGGATTACATCGGCCTCTTTCTCGGCTTCCCGCAGGATTAGCTCATAATCAACCCCGCCGTAGACTACAAAGCCGTTGGCGATATGTGGTTCGTAGTCTTCCCTTTCCTCAATTGTGCACCCGTAGCGGTCAAGGTCTTCAAAGGAGGCAAAGCGTTGGACTATCTGACGCCTTAGGTCGCCATAGGGCATTGGGTGCCGGACCACTACCACCCTTTTTCCAGCTTCTTTCAGAATCCTTGAGACTCGGCGGCTGGTCTGGCTCTTGCCACTTCCGGTCCTTACAGCGCAAACGGCTACCACAGGCTTTGCCGATTTAAGCATTGTGCTTCCAGCTCCCATGAGGCGAAAGTCGGCCCCGCAGGCTAAGGCCAAAGATGCTTTGTGCATTACGTATTCGTGGGAAACGTCGCTGTAGGCGAAGATTACCTCGTCTACTTTGTAGCGCTTTATGAGCTCAGGGAGCTCTTCCTCCGGGTAGATTGGGATGCCGTTTGGGTACAAAGGGCCAGCCAATTCGGGTGGGTAAACTCTACCTTCTATGTTGGGGATTTGGGTAGCGGTGAAGGCCACTACTTCGTAATCGGGATTGGAGCGGAAGAAAACATTGAAGTTATGGAAATCTCGGCCGGCAGCGCCCATGATTATCGCTCGTCTTCTGCCCATAGGTTCACCTCCAATCAGCGTGCGATTTTGGCCAGCAGTATTCCGACTTCGTAAAGCAGGATAAGCGGTATCATGACCAAGCTCATGTTGAATGGGTCGGGGGTTGGAGTTATGACTGCCGCTATGATGGCTATGAGCACTATGGCATATTTGCGGTTCCGGCTCAGCCAACTTGGGGACACAAGGCCAAGCTTGGCTAAAAAGTAGATTGCGAGGGGAAGCTCAAAGGTCATCCCGATCCAGAAGAGGAAATTGGTCGCGAAATTTATGTATTCCCCGATAGTCCACTGGGCCCTGGCAACATCCCCCCCGAAGGTGAGGAGGTATTTTACGGCGAAGGGGAGCATGACGAAGAAAGCGAAGGCAAGCCCAGCCAAGAAGGATAGGCTTGCGGCCGGGATAAGCCAATATAGGTAACGCCTTTCGTGGGGGTAGAGGGCGGGGAGGATGAATTTGACCAGTTGGTAGACGATTACGGGCATAGCCAAGGCTATGCCGGCGATGAAGGCTACCCTGAGGTAGGTTATGATCATTTCGGTGGGGCGGAGGAAGACGGGTTTGAGTTCACCCATAGGGGCAATGAGGATTTTGAGGAGCCTTCCGGTGAAGAAGAGGCTGAAGAAAATGGCTAAAATCAAAGCGATGGCTGATTTTATCAGCCTTTCCCTGAGTTCTTCAAGGTGCTCCAAGAGGCTCATGCGAGCCTCAGCGGCGTCGTTATTGGTCTTTCTTTTCCCCTTCACGTTCTTGCGAGCTCAGTTCGTCTTTGGTTTTCTCAATTTCCCGCTCTACTTCTCTGAGTTCTCGGCTTATTTGGGTTGTGACGTCTCTTGTAGCCTCTCGGAATTCTCGGATGGCTTTCCCCAGTGCTCTCCCTAATTCGGGGAGCTTTCCGGGGCCGAAAATTATCAAGGCTATGATGAGGATGAGGAGCAGTTCTCCAGGTCCAATTCCCATGAAGTTCATGGTTTAAACCTCCTTTTGCCATAGGGGCTTCGCCCCCCTGGACCCCTGTTTTGCCCACCCCCGTGGGCTTAGGGTTTGCCAGCGTTTAGGGTCCAACTCGTGGCGGGGTTGTTAATGTGGGCAGCTCGCCCCCTCTTTTTTATTTTGGGGGCACATCCCCCAAACCCCCTGGGAGGGGGCTGCGCCCCCTCCACCCCCTTTTGCCCACCCCCGTGGGCTTAGGGTCTGCCAGCGTTTAGGGTCCCACTCGTGGCGGGGTTGCTAATGGGAACTACTCGCCCCTTTTTAAGGTTTTGTGGGGGCACATCCCCCACGGCCCCCTGCCAGGGGGCTTCGCCCCCTGGACCCCCGTTTGCCCACCCCCGTGAGCTGAGGGTTCGCCGGCGTTTTGGGTCCCACTCGTGGCGGGGTTGCTAATGGGAACTACTCGCCCCTTTTTAAGGTTTTGTGGGGGCACATCCCCCACGGCCCCCTGCCAGGGGGCTTCGCCCCCTGGACCCCTGTTTTGCCCACCCCCGTGGGCTTAGGGTTTGCCAGCGTTTAGGGTCCCACTCGTGGCGGGGTTGCTAATGTGGACTGCTTGCCCCCTTTTTAAGGTTTTGTGGGGGGACACCCCCCACGGCCCCTCGCCATGGGGCTTTGCCCTCTGGACCCCCAATTTGTCCGCCCCCGCGGGCTTTGGGTTTGCCAGCGTTTTGGGCCCCTCGTTGGCTGGGCTAACTTCTCCTCCAATCACTCGCCAGAATTCTCCCCCTTCTCTCGCAGGGAAGGGGGCCAGGGGGTTAGGTCAGAAGGCGCATCCCCCAGGCCCTCCGCTGGGGGATTTTGCTTCTTGGCCCCCCTCTTCCTCCGCTCCCTTAAGAATTCCTTTTCGTTGTCAAATACTGCCCCTAAAACCCCGTTCACAAAGCGATAGGAGCTATCGCTTCCGAAGAGTTTGGCCAGCTCCACTGCCTCGTTTATGGCTACCTTCACAGGAGTTTCCTTAACGTAGCCCATTTCGTAAAGCCCAAGCCTCAGAACGTTGCGATCAATACAGGATAACTGTTGAACGGGCCAAGCGGGGGCATATTTGCTTATGAGAGAATCAAGTTGCTTGAGGTTGGCCAGAACCCCTAAGACCAAACGCCGAACGAATTCGGCTTGCTCCTCAGGCAAGGGGTTCTCCTCAAGCCTGTCCTTAATGACTGTTTCGGGATCGTGCCCCACTATGTCAATTTCAAAGAGCGCCTGTAAGGCTAAGATGCGAGCGTCCCTCTTCTTGCTCTCCATACCTTAAGCTTTCTTCTTTACCCCTTCCACCCGAACGTTAACCTCGGCTACCTCCATGCCGGTGATGTTTTGGATGGCCCTGGTGACTTCGCTTTGTAGCTCAAGGCCCAGTTTGTACATGTTGGCTTCGGCGCTGGCAATGACGTATAGGTTCACCCAGACCTTATCGTCTTCCACTTTTATCCCAACCCCACCATCCGGGATGTGTAGGCTAAAGGGGCCGGGAAGAGCCATAGCCACTACTTCCGGGTGAGATAGAACGGTGAGCCTGACTATGGTTTTGAGGACTTTCGGCGATATCACTACTTTGCCCAGAGCTTTGTATTCCATCAGACCGCTAACCCCCCATCTACTGCCAGGACTTGTCCGGTTATGAAGCTGGCTTCATCGGAAACGAGGAAGGCCACGGCATTGGCGACATCTTCGGGTTTTCCGGCCCTGCCCAAGGGTGTGAGCTCTACCGCCTTTTTCTTAAGTTCCTCCGGCAAGGAAGCGGTCATGTCGGTCTCAATGAAGCCGGGAGCGACAGCGTTAACGGTGATGTTGCGCGGGCCAAGCTCCTTGGCTAAGGCTTTGGTAAGGCCTATGAGGCCAGCTTTGGAGGCGCAGTAGTTAGCCTGGCCTGGGTTCCCCCTCAGCCCCGCTACGGAGGAGACGTTTACTATCCGGCCGTAGCGCTGTTTGAGCATGGGCCTGAGGACCGCCTTGCAGCAGTTGAAAGCGCTTTTCAAGTTAGTATCAAGCACTTCATCCCAATCGGATTCTTTCATCATGGCCAGGAGGTTATCCCGGTTTATTCCGGCATTGTTCACCAAAATGTCCACTTTGCCGAAGGCTTTGAGGGTTTCTTCCACGAGGCGCTGGGCCTCTTCAAATTTGCTCACATCGGCTTGAATGGCTATCGCTTCCCCGCCTTGAGCTTTAATTTGTTCCACCACTTCTTGAGCAGCCTGAGCTCCCTTGTTGTAGTTAACCACCACTTTTGCCCCGAGCGAAGCCAGCTTCAGAGCTATCGCCCTCCCTATCCCACGGGAGCTTCCAGTAACTATGGCGACCTTTCCATCAAGCCTCATCTGTCCCTCCAGTTCGGTTTAATTTTAGCTCTTCGGGAAGAAATTTTCAAGTTCAGATGGGCCTTCAATGTTGAGCACGTTTGCCCCTGGCACAGTCCTCTTTATGAGGCCGGCAAGCACTCTCTTTGGCCCTATCTCTACGAAGGTATCCACCCCGCTTTCGGCCATAAATTCCACGGACTCTTTCCAGAGAACAGGCTTCGTAAGCTGAGTGGCAAGCTCCTCTTTTATCTCCGCCGGCTCTTGGATAGGCCGGGCCGAAGTGTTAGCTACCAAGGGGAAGGTGATGGGCTTAAAATTTACTTTGGCCAATGCTTCCCTTAGGCCAGCCTGAGCTTCTGACATAAGCTCGGTATGGAACGCCCCACTTACTTTGAGCGGTATGACTTTTGCGCCGAGGGTTCTGAGGAGCTGCGAGGCTTCTTCCAGCGCTTCCTTGTGCCCTGCCAGTACGTATTGCTCCGGAGAGTTGCGGTTGGCTATCCTTAGGCATAGGCCTGTCCGGGAAGAAACCCTGTGGCATATTTCTTCAAGCCTTTCGGGCTCTATCCCGATAACGGCGGCCATCCCTCCCCGGTTCTTCTCCCCCGCTTCTTTCATAAGCTGGGCCCTTGTCCTTACCAGTAGTAGCCCTTCCTCAAAGCCTATTGCTCCGGCAGCGGCCAAGGCTGTGTATTCTCCCAAGCTGTGCCCGGCGACGAAGAGGATTTCTCCCAGCCCACCCCTTCTCTTAAGCACTTCCCAAAGGGCCATGGAGACGACGAAAATCGCCGGTTGGGTATTCAAGGTATCGTTCAGCTCTTCCTCCGGACCTTCAAAGCAGAGGCGGGAAAGGGGGGAGCCAAGGATTTCATCGGCCAAGCGGAATACTCTGGCCGCTTCAGGGTAGGCCTCAAAGGCCTCTTTTCCCATCCCAACGTATTGGGAGCCTTGTCCTGGGAAGACTAAGGCTACTTTCATTTCACCACGTAGGAGGGGAGTTTGCGGGTGAGGATTTCTTCGGCTTCGGCCACTATGCGCTCAATGAGGACTTTTACCGGGACTATGTCGTGGATTAGGCCGCAGGATTGCCCGGCCATGAAGGAGCCGTTTTCCCAATCTCCTTCCAGGACTGCCCTCCGGAGGGCGCCGGTGCCGAAAGCGATTATCTCCTCCTCCGATGCCCCTTTCTTCTCCAGCTCTTGGAAGCGATAGGTCATTGGGTTCTTGAGGGCTCTTACGGGGTGGCCGAGGCTTTGGCCTGTGACTATAGTGGCTCTATCGTGGGCTTTTACTATTTGCTCCTTGTAAACTGGGTGGGCTATGCATTCTTCGGTGCAGATGAAGCGGGTGCCCATCTGGACTCCAACAGCTCCCAAGGCGAGGGCAGCGGCAAGGCCTCGGCCGTCGGCTATGCCTCCGGCTGCAATCACCGGGATTTTTACCGCATCTACTACTTGCGGGACAAGGGGCATTGTTGCTACATCCCCTATGTGTCCACCCGATTCCATCCCTTCGGCCACCAAGGCATCGGCTCCCATTTTCTCAAGGCGCTTGGCCAGCGCTACTGAGGCTACCACCGGGATGACGATTATCCCTGCCTCTTTCAAGGGGCCGATGAAGGGGCCGGGGTTTCCCCCTCCAGTAGTCATTACCGGGACCTTTTCCTCTATACAAACCTTCACAACTTCTGAGGCGTAAGGGGAGAACAGGGGAACGTTTACCCCGAACGGTTTATCGGTACGTTCCCGGACCTTGCGGATTTGGTCCCTCACGTAGTCTGGGGGGGCGCTTCCGGCCCCAATTATCCCAAGCCCTCCCGCTTCCGAAACGGCCGAGGCCAATTCGGCGGTGGCTACCCAAGCCATCCCGCCCTGAATTATGGGATGCTTTATTCCCAAAAGGTCGCAGAGCGGTGTCCTGAGCATATTGCCTCCCGAGGGATTTATTCTTCTTCTACCTCCAACACCTTAACCCCTCGGTAGTTTCCGCAGTGTGGGCATACTCTATGAGGCAAAGTAGGTTTGTGGCAGGAAGGGCAAAGGATGAGCTGGGGTGGCTTTACGGCGTAATGGCTCCGGCGCCTATCCCTTCGGCCTTTAGATACTTTCTTCTTAGGCAAAGCTCCCATATCTAACACCTCCTTTCATTTTTCCAAAGTAGCTTTAAGGGCTTTCAGTGCTGCCCAACGTGGGTCTATCTCTTCCTCTTGGCACCCGCACGGCCCAAGGTTCAGATTGTGACCGCAGTGGGGACATAGTCCGGCGCAATCGGGCTTGCACAGGGGTTTCATGGGGATGTTGAGGATGATGTATTGCCGTATGACTTCAGTTAAGTCCAAGATGTGGGAGGAGTCAATGAGGTTGCTTTCTTCCACTTCTGCTGGGTCCCATGACAGGTGCGAGCCTGTCTCTATGTCTACGGTGGCTTTGAATTCTTCTTTGAATTGGAATTCAATTGTCTCCACCACGGGTTCCAAGCAGCGGCTGCAGTAGAGGTTAAGGGGGATTTGGAATGTCCCCGTTACGAGGATATTGTGGCGGCCGGCGTGCAAGAGTATAACTTTGCCTTTCAGGGGGCCGGCTGGGCTGAAGCTTTCGTCCAGCCCTTCCACCGATTCGCAGATTTCATACTCTCGGAAGGCCCCTGTAGGCTCTTTCAAAAGCTGCGCCACATTAAAGGTAAGCAATTCTGTCCCCTCCTCTTTAAGTGTCCAAATTATATTACAGCTATGGAGGCCTGTCAAAACTGCGCTGGCTTAAATTTTTCCCACCCTCGTGGGCCCCGGGTTTGCCAAAGTTTTAGGTCCCACTCGTAACGGGGTTGCAGGGGGTAGCTACTCGCCCCCTTTTAAGGTTTTGTGTGGGGGACACCCCCCACAGCCCCCGCCAGGGGGGCTTGCGCCCCCCTGGACCCCCCTTTGCCCACCCTCGTGGGCTGAGGGTTCGCCAGCGTTTTTGGTCCCACTCGTGGGCGGGTAGTAAGAGTTAGCTACTCGCCCCTTCTCTTTAGTTTTTGGGGGCACATCCCCCAAGCCCCCTGGGAGGGGGCGCAGCCCCCTCCACCCCCATTTGCCCACCCTCGTAGGCTTAGGGTTCTCAGAGTTTTGGGCCCCACTCGTAACGGGGTTAGCCCTTCCCCTCCCTTGCCTTTGCCAATTTTCCCCCTTCCCTCGCAGGGAAAGGGGCCAGGGGGTTAGGTCAGAAGGCACACCCCCCAGACCCCCTGCCAGGGGGCTTACGCCCCTTGGACCCCCTTTTTGCCCACCCTCGCTGGCTGAGGGTTTGCCAGCGTTTTTGGTCCCACTCGTGGGCGGGTAGTAAGAGTTAGCTACTCGCCCCTTCTCTTTAGTTTTTGGGGGCACATCCCCCAAGCCCCCTGGGAGGGGGCTGCGCCCCCTTCACCCCCATTTGCCCACCCTCGTAGGCTTAGGGTTCTCAGAGTTTTGGGCCCCACTCGTGGCGGGGTTAGCCCTTCCCCCTCCCTTGCCTTCGCCAATTTTCCCCCTTCCCTCGCAGGGAAAGGGGCCAGGGGGTTAGGTCAGAAGGCACATCCCCCAGACCCCCTGCCAGGGGGACTTGCGCCCCCTTGGACCCCCCTTTGCCCATCCCCGTTGGCCGAGGGTTTGCCGGCGTTTTTGGTCCCACTCGTGGCCGGATGGTAAGAGTTAGCTACTCGCCCCTTCTCTTTAGTTTTTGGGGGCACATCCCCCAAGCCCCCTGGGAGGGGGCTGCGCCCCTTTCACCCCCATTTGCCCACCCTCGTAGGCTTAGGGTTCTCAGAGTTTTGGGCCCCACTCGTAACGGGGTTAGCCCTTCCCCCTCCCTTGCCTTCGCCAATTTCCCCCTTCCCTCGCAGGGAAGGGGGCCAGGGGGTTAGGTCAGAAGGCACACCCCCCATGCCCTCGCCAGGGGGCTTGGGCCCCCTGGCCCCCCCTTTGCCCACCCTCGTGGGCTGAGGGTTCGCCAGCGTTTTGGGCCCCACTCGGGGCAAAGGGTTAGGTCGGAGGGAAGGGTTGTAAGGGCGGGGGTCGCCCCCTTCATTCCGGTTTAATGCAGGTTGGCGGGGCTGGGCTTGGGCCGAGGGGGCAGAGGGGTTGTCTTCCTATGGTTCGGGCGTCTCGGTTTCGCTCAATTTTTCCGCTTTGGTTCTTTCCAAGGTATAATTGATTCCAAGCAAAAACCTTGCGGAGGTAAAAGGCATGGAGAAGCTTGGACCGGAAAAGCTGCGCCGAGTTTGCCCCATTGAAGCTATCCCTTGCTCTTCCTCGTTGGAGCTGCAACCACCCGCAGAAATAATCGGCCAGGAGAGGGCAATGAAAGCCCTTACTTTTGGCCTGGATATTGATAAGAAAGGCTTCAACATCTACGTGGCCGGGCTTCCAGGAACTGGACGCACTACGGCGGTGATGAGCTTTCTGGAGAAGGTGGCAGCTCAAAAGCCCACCCCACCCGATTGGTGCTACGTTTACAATTTCAAAGACCCGTATCGGCCAAGGGCTCTGCGCCTCCCACCGGGCAAGGGCAAGCTCTTCAAGAAGCAAATGAACGAGTTCATTGAAGCCGTGCGGCGTGAAATCCCCGTTGCCTTTGAAAGCGAGGAATACGCTTCCCGCCGCGAGGCTTTGGAAGCCGAATTTAACGCCCGCCGCCAGGAACTATTTAACTTGCTGAACCGCAAAGCGCGGGAGCAAGGCTTCCTCCTCCAATCATCCCCGGCTGGCATCTTCATAATCCCCACTAAGGACGGACAGCCCTTAAGCCAAGAGGCCTTTGAAAGTCTACCCGAAGAGGAGAAAGCCCAAATCATCCAGAATAGAAATGCCTTGGAAGCTGAACTGCGGGAAGCCTTCCGAGAAATGCGCCGTATGGAGAGGTCGTTCCAAGACCGCCTTAAGGAGCTGGACAAATCGTTAGTGGGGAACGTCGTTAACCGCTATTTGGAAGAGCTGCTGGAATCTTACCAAGATTATCCGGGAGTTAAAGAGTATTTGGAGGAAGTCCGGGACGACATCTACGAGAACCTTGACCAATTCCGCCAGCCGGAGGAGAAGGTTCCACCTGAGGTTAGGGAAAGGCTGTGGCGCCGCTACGAGGTCAATGTCCTTGTGGATAATAGCAACCTAAACGGTGCGCCGGTGGTGATTGAGCTCAATCCAACTTATCCCAACCTCATAGGCCGGATTGAGAAAGAAGCAGTCTTCGGGGCCTTGATAACCGATTTTACCCTCATAAAAGCGGGGGCATTGCACAGGGCCAACGGTGGCTATTTAGTCCTCCAGGCTGAGGACCTCCTCCGCAATCCCTTCGCTTGGGAGGGATTGAAGCTTGCCCTGGCCAACGGCAAAATCATCATAGAGGAAGTGGGAGAAAAGTTCGGCTTCATGACTACAAGAGGCCTCCAGCCTGAGCCTGTGCCATTGGACATAAAGGTAATCCTCATCGGCACCCCTTACCTATACTACCTCCTCTACAACTTGGACGAGCAGTTCAAGGAGCTTTTCAAGGTCAAGGCCGATTTTGACACCCAGATGGACCGAAACGATGAGAACATCCGGGCCTATTGCTCTTTCATCTGCGGGGTTGTCGGCCGGGAAAACCTCCGCCCATTTGATGCCACGGGGATGGCCAAAATAGTGGAGTTTGGCTCAAGGCTGGCCGGGGACCAGGAAAAGCTTTCCACCCGCTTCGCCGAGATAGCCGATATCATCCGGGAGGCCAATTTCTGGGCCGAAAAAGATGGCTCTTCCTACGTCAAGGCCGAGCATGTCCAGAAAGCTTTGGATGAGAGGGTCTACCGCTCCAACCTAATCCAGGAGCGGGTCCGGGAAATGATTGAAAAGGGTGTGATTCTGATTGATACTGAGGGGGAAAAGGTTGGCCAGATAAATGGCCTTTCAGTGGTAAGCCTTGGGGATTTTGCCTTCGGCAAGCCGACCCGCATAACGGCCTCCATCGGGGTTGGTAAGGAAGGGATAGTGGATATTGAGAGGGAAACGAAGCTTGGTGGCCCCATCCACACCAAGGGGGTCCTCATCCTGACCGGCTACTTGCTCAACAAATACGCTCAGGATAAGCCTTTGACTCTGGCGGCAAGGCTTGTCTTTGAGCAGAGTTACGAAGGAGTTGAAGGCGATAGCGCTTCCGCGGCCGAAGTCTTTGCCCTGCTCTCGGCCCTTTCGGGCTTGCCTTTGAAGCAAGGCATAGCGGTGACTGGTTCTCTAAACCAGAAGGGAGAAATTCAGGCCATCGGAGGGGTTAATGAGAAGATTGAGGGCTTCTTTGAGGTTTGCAAGGCGAAAGGCCTGAATGGCCAGCAAGGGGTGATAATCCCCAAAGCCAATGTCCGCAACCTTATGCTCAAGGAAGAAATTGTGGAAGCAGTAATGGAAGGCAAATTCCACATCTGGGCGATTGAAACTGTAGACGAGGGCATTGAGCTTCTTACCGGGGTTAAAGCCGGGGAGAGGCGGGAAGACGGGACTTTTGAGGAGGGAACGGTGAATTACTTGGTGGACAAGAAGCTTCGGGAGCTTTCCAAAACCCTGGAAGGCGAGGAGGAGAAATGAAAAGGGCATTGACCATAGCCGGTTCTGATTCCGGAGGTGGTGCTGGAATCCAGGCCGACCTCAAGACTTTTTCCGCTTTAGGGGTTTATGGGATGAGCGTCCTGACGGCCCTCACGGCTCAGAACACCATTGGGGTCCAGGCGGTCTTTGAGCTTCCCCCTTCCTTCGTAGCCCAGCAGATAGACTCGGTGGTGACGGATATAGGGGTTGATGCGGTTAAGACTGGGATGTTGGCTAACTCTGAAATCATCCACGTAGTGGCCGAGAAGGTCAAGGAATATCGCTTGCCAAACCTGGTGGTAGACCCGGTGATGAGGGCCAAAAGCGGCGACCCCCTCTTAAGGCCAGAGGCGCAGGAAGCCTTGGTGAAAGAGCTTCTGCCCTTGGCTTTGGTAGTCACCCCAAACCTTCCCGAAGCCGAAGCGCTGGTTGGTTTTCCGGTAAGGAACTTGGAGGACATGCGCCGGGCGGCCATGGCCATCCATGCGATGGGGCCGGCGTGGGTTGTAGTGAAAGGCGGGCACTTGGAAGGCGATACGAGCATTGACATCCTCTACAATGGCAAGGAGTGGTGGGAATTCAGCGCACCTTACATAAATACTCGCAACACACATGGCACGGGTTGCACTTTTGCTTCGGCCATTGCGGCGTGGCTTGCTCGTGGAGCCGATGTTCCGGAAGCAGTTCGGCTGGCGAAGGAATATCTGACCGAGGCCTTGAAGGCTGGGGCCAAGCTGAACATAGGCAAAGGCCATGGCCCTGTCCATCACTTTGCCATCCTCTACCGCAAGATGGGCTGGGAGAGCTGAGGCCTCTGACCTAACCCCCTGGCCCGCTTCCCTGCGAGGGAAGGGGGAAAATTCCGGCGAGGGCGGGGGAAGGGTCAACCCGCCACGAGTGGGACCCTAAACGCTGGCGAACCCTCAGCCCGCGAGGGTGGGCAAATTGGGGGGTCCAGGGGGGCGAAGCCCCCATGGCGGGGGGTTGTGGGGGGTGTCCCCCCACAAAACAAAATCAGGGGGCGAGTAGCCAACCCTTGCAACCCCGCCACGAGTGGGACCCAAAGCGCCGGCGAACCCTCAGCTCACGGGGGTGGGCAAACGGGGGTGGAGGGGGCGGAGCCCCATCCCAGGGGGTTTGGGGGATGTGCCCCCAAAATAAAAAAAGAGGGGGCGAGCTGCCCACATTAGCAACCCCGCCACGAGTGGGACCCAGAACGCCGGCGAACCCTAAGCCAGCGGGGGTGGGCCAAGGGGGGTCCAGGGGGCAGAGCCCCCTGGCAGGGGGCTGTGGGGGGTGTCCCCCCACAAATCTCCCATCTTACTTGGCCCACCGAGGACTAAAACTGTTCCCATCACCAGTAAGCTGAAAGAACTGCTTCCCCTTCACATCCACAAGGTAAAGGTTCCCTTGGTAACTGACCACAAACTGGGGGCCGAAAGGAGACCAGGAAACTTGCGAGGGGTCCTGCAGGCCCGGCTCCAAGGGCGGAGGAAAAATAACCTGCCGGTTTGACCCATCCCGGTCGGCCAAGTAGAGCTTGTAGAGGGAAGTTCTGGAGTAGAAAGGCTCGTTGGCTTGGCCATAGAGGATGAAATCGCCCCCGGAGTAAGAGGGGGACCAACTGGGGTGAGACCACATCCCGGTATTTTCGGCCCAACGCACCTTGATTTTCCCATCCAAGCTTAAAAGCCAAACCTCAAAGACAGGGCTATCTTGAGGTTGCTCTCCCCCCACAGGCGGGCCGTGGACAACGGTAGCGATAAAGTCTCCATCTGGGGAAGGGGAGAGCGGTGGCACCCAGACCCACTCCGCATAAGTGTAGTAGGGGGCGAAAGAGAGCAGCGGGGTTACAACCCCAGTCCTTCCATCAACTAAGCCGATTCCTTCAGCGGTGGCCCAGGCAAAAAGGTCCTTGCCCGGTATCCACCGGAAGTTCATCCCCCACCACCCATACGGCACATTTTCCCAGGCTGTAATCACAGGGGCCGCTTTCAGGGAAGCGAACGGCTCCCAGGTAGCAATCCATAGGTCATTGTGGGCCTTCCAGCCTGGGGAGCCAAAGGCTTTCTCTGCCGTAGAGTAAGCAAAGCGGTAGGTTCCATCCTGGCCGGTCCCTGGTTCCCATTCGGCGTAGATGATTCCTTCCAGCCCGAGTGGCTTTGGTTCCTCTCCAGCAATGGTAGCAGTCACAACCCAGAGGGAATTCAGCTTCTGCCCTTCTTCCCGCCGGGTGAAAAGCAAGTATTTGCCGTCGGGCGAGAGCTCAAAGACTCTACCGTCCAGGTCGCCCCAAGTGGTGATGGGGCGGCGGGAATTGCTGGAAAGCCGCATGAGCCAAGCGTTCCCACCCGATAAGTAAGCTATGGTTCCGCTTATCGGGACTGAGGACAGGAATTTTTCCACCCCCACCACCACGATTTCGTCCTGGGCTGGGGTTATGACCCTGGTGGAGACGATTTCCCGGCCCTTTTCCACTCCATCTTCCAAAGTCACTCGGTAGACAATTTCTTCTTCCCCGTTTATCCCCGGCTGGATTAGCCTTCTTTCTCCTGGAGGCAGGGCCTCGCTTTGGATGGTGCGGGGCTCAAAGGGGATTGGCCGCCGGAAACTTTCCAGCCTGTATTCTACCCTTACAACCCGGATGTGGGTGCCGGGTGCGACTTCAACCCAGAGGTCTGGCTCAACCCTATCATATGGGCCAAGCTTTACCCCGGCCTCTGCCAGCGCTTCCCTCACGGTCAAAGCCTGGGTGGAAAAGGAGTAGACCTTTCCGTCTACTTCCAGGGTAATCGGCTTCTGGGCTGGGGTAGAGCAAGACGAGAGCAAGAGGATGGTAGCTATAAAGATGAAACCTTTCTTCCACCGTTCCCACATAGGCTTCACCTGGCCAGCTTTCGGACAGTCGCACAACTGAAGGCCGACTTTTGTGGAAATTATAAACCCAACTATTGCCAGCTGCAAGCTTTTGAAGTTGACTGGGGTGCATCCCAGAATTTTGGGTGAAATCGGAAAGTTTCTGGTGATTGGCCTAAATTAAGGTCGGCGGAGGCCGACCTTTGGCCGAAGGCCCAGAGAGGCTGATTAAAGTTTTTCCCACCCCCGTAGGCTGGGGTTCGCCAGCGTTTTTGGCCCCACTCATGGCGGGGTTGCAGGGGTTAGCAACTCGCCCCTTTTTAAGTCTTCGTGGGGGACACCTCCCGCAGCCCCCCGCCAGGGGGCTCCGCCCCCTGGACCCCCATTGGCCCACCCCCGTTGACTGAGGGTTCGCCGGCGTATTGGGTCCCACTCGTGGCGGGGTTGCTAATGTGGGCAGCTCGCCCCCTCTTTTTTATTTTGGGGGCACATCCCCCAAACCCCCTGGGAGGGGGCGCAAGCCCCTCCACCCCCTGTTTGCCCGCCCTCGTGGGCTTTGAGTTTGCCGGCGTTTTTGGTCCCCCTCGTGGCGGGTTTGCAGGGGTTGGCACCTCGCCCTTTTTAAAGTCTTCGTGGGGGGGGCACCCCCCGCAGCCCCCCGCCAGGGGGCTCCGCCCCCTGGACCCCTATTGGCCCACCCCCGTTGACTGAGGGTTCGCCGGCGTATTGGGTCCCACTCGTGGCGGGGTTGCTAATGGGGGCAGCTCGCCCCCTCTTTTTTATTTTGGGGGCACATCCCCCAAACCCCCTGGGAGGGGGCGCAAGCCCCCTCCACCCCCCGTTTGCCCGCCCTCGTGGGCTTTGGGTTTGCCGGCGTTTTTGGTCCCCCTCGCGGCGGGTTTGCAGGGGTTGGCACCTCGCCCTTTTTAAAGTCTTCGTGGGGGGGCACCCCCCGCAGCCCCCCGCCAGGGGGCTCCGCCCCCTGGGCCCCTATTGGCCCACCCCCGTTGACTGAGGGTTTGCCAGCGTATTGGGTCCCACTCGTGGCGAGGTTGCTAATGTGGGCAGCTCGCCCCCTCTTTTTTTATTTTGGGGGCACATCCCCCAAACCCCCTGGGAGGGGGCGCAAGCCCCTCCACCCCCCGTTTGTCCGCCCTCGTGGGCTTTGGGTTTGCCGGCGTTTTGGGTTCCCCTCGTGGTGGGTTGACCCCTCCCCCGCCTTTGCCAGAATTTTCCCCCGCACTTGGCTGGAGACCACGCTCCGAGGCTGAAAGTTTGCGGTCGGGAAAGGGTTTGGGTATAATTTAATTGGGCCGGTGGCGGAATGGCAGACGCGGGGGACTTAAAATCCTCTGGGTAATCCCCGTGCGGGTTCAAATCCCGCCCGGCCCATTTTAATCTTAAATCGGGGGTGCCACTTGTGGAGAAGCGTCCGGCGCTTCTTTACCTCCTTAAACACAGCTTCAATCCTATTGCTGCTCCTAATCGCTCTTTCCCTCCTTGCCGGATTCTTCCCCCAGTTCCCCCATGATTCCATTAAAACCCCCTCCGATGCCCAGTGGTGGTGGGGTAGGGTCCAGGAGCGCTACGGCCTCTTCTTCCCAGTCCTGAAGGCTTTGGGGCTGGTTGATATCTCCCAATCTATCCTGTTCTGGGGGCTATTGCTTCTCCTCCTCATCGGGGCCACAATTTGCTCCTTGGTTAGGATTCCAAGGCGCCTTCATCCAGCTCGCCTGGGCTCCGTCTCGGCCCATCTCGGGCTAATCCTTTTGGTTGCCGGATTGGCTATCTCAACCCTTTCTCGCAGTTGGATGGATAGCCCGCCGTTGGTTCCAGGCGGAAGGTTTGATTTGGGCCAAGCCCCTTTGACCGTTGGGAAGGTTTGGGTGGATTACTCACCGAAGGGTTTTCCCCTGACCTTCGGTTGCGAGTTGGAGAGCGAGGGGAAAACCGTAAGGCTTTCCCCGGGTAAGCCAGTCTTGCTCCGAGGCTCCTGGGTTCTTCCCCTCTCCTATGGTCCCGCTTGGAAGATAAGGGCCGCAAGGCCTTCAGGCGAAGCTTTGCGCTTGGTCTGGAAAGGGGTTGAGGCGGAAGGGGAGATTACCGTGCCCTTCCCCTCCACGGGAGAGGTCCAGGAGATAGCTTTGCCTGAGGTAGAGGGCAAGCTGGAAATCTCGGTGCAAACTCAAGGCACTTTTGTGGACTTTTACCAGAAGGGCAGGCTGAGCCGGAGGGTGTTAGTTCAAGAAGAGGCGGAGTTAACGGGGGAAGAGGCCTCAGTGCGCCTTTCCCCTGAGCATTACATTGTCCTGAGGAGCGTTAAGGATTCGGGGTTTTGGGTGGCCTTGGCGGGGGCGGTTATCCTAACGGTCGGCTTTGGAACGGCTCTTTTCTTCCCCAAGAAGGTGGCTGAGGGATGAGAGCCAAGGAAGCAGGGCTTCTAACAATCCTCGGGGGGTTTGCCCTTAGGCTCTACAGGCTTGGAGCCCAAAGCCTATGGTACGATGAGACCGTAAGCCTCCTCTTGGCCCACAAGAGTATCCCAGCCCTCACTGCTCACACCGCAAGGGACATACATCCTCCACTCTACTATTACCTCCTGCACTTTTGGATAAAAGCCGCTGGGGATTCGGAATTTTCGGTTGCCTTTTTCTCCCTCTGGTTTGGGGTTCTCTCGCTGGCCTTAGTCTACCGATTTTCCCGCCGGCTTTTCGGGGAGAATGTCGCTTTGATGGCTTGCCTCTTGGCGGCTTTCTCCCCATATAACCTCTGGTATTCCCAGGAAGTGCGGATGTACACCTTTGGGGCTTGCCTTGGGCTGCTTGCGGCGGAGTTCTTGCTCCGTTCCTTGACTGAGCCGGCTCGCTTGAAGCCCTGGATTGCCTACAGTGTGGCGGCTGCAGCCAGCCTCTACACCCTCTACTACTTGGCTTTCCTCCTGGTAACTCTGGCCATCTTCTCCCTTTGGGCAGGATTGAAGCGCTGGGGCAAAGGCTACATCTTGCCATGGGCTGGAGCGCAAGCGCTTGCTCTGGCCCTCTACTCTCCTTGGCTCGGAATCGCTTTCCGCCAGGCTACGGAGCCCCCAGTCCCTCCTTGGCGCACCTTCACCCCTTTGGCTCAAGTCTTGACTATCTCCTGGTCGGCTCTATCCTTCGGCCACTCGGTGGAGCCGGGCAAAATCTGGCCATTGTTAGCTTTAACCTTGGCCCTTTACATAATTGGGGTATGGCCCCGCAACCGGGAGAATAGCTACAGCCTTTCGGCTGGGGAACGCTCGGCTTTCCTGGTCCTTTACACCTTCGGCCCGCTGGCCATTATCCAAGGCTTATCCTACCTCACGCCCCTCTATCACCCGCGCTACCTTTTCCCTTACTCTCCGCCCTTCTACATCGCGTTGGCCAATGGATTGGCTAAGCTCAAACGCAAAGGCGCTCTGGCCCTATCGCTTCTGCTCATCGGCGTGGCTTCTGCTTGGTCCATATGCCGGCTCCACTTTGACCCCAAATTTGCCTCCGATGACCACCGCGGGGCGGTCAAATTCCTGGAGGAAAGGCTCAGGGAAGGCGATGCCGTCCTCATAAATGCCGGGTATGCCTATCCCGTGTTGAGCTACTATTACCACGGCCCCGTGGGTTGGATGGGAAGGTTGGTGAACTACTGGCCTTCGTCCCCAAGGGAAGGGCCTGTTTTCCTGCAGACTGGCTCCATAGGCGGCTCAAAATCTCTGGGCTGGGGCCACCCCGAGGCTGATTTCTACCCCACTACAGCCGAGGAAACAGCCCGCGCTTTAGAGCGAGTTTTCGCCAACCACCCCAGGGTTTGGGTCTACCGCTGCTACGATACAGTCGTGGACCCGGAAGGGTTCATAAGGCGCTGGCTTGATGAGAACGGACTGAAGTTTGAGGACGCTCTCTTCGCCGGAGAAAGCTACGTAAGGGTCCAGGGCTATCTCACTGGGCACTTGCTCCCCTATGCCTCCCAAGCCGGGGCAATCGTGGGAGATGCCCTGGAATTGGAAGGGTTTTCCATCCTCAATGATGTTGCGGAGGCAGGCGGTGCGGTGGAAGTAAGGCTGTATTGGCGTGCCTTGAGGCCCATCCCAGAAGATTACAAGGTGAGCTTGAGGCTCTACTCCAAATCCGGTAGGCTTTTGGCTCAAGCCGATGAGCAGCCCCTCGGCTCATATTACCCTTCCTCCCACTGGCCTCCGGGCCAAACCATCTACCACCCGATGAAGGTGAAGGTTCCTGTCGGAACCCCTCCCGGCTCATACTTCCTTGACCTTCTGGTCTACTCCCCTACCACGATGGAACCACTGCCGGTAAGGGGCGAGAAGTGGGCAGTGCAAGGGGTGAGGGTAAGGCTTGGGGAGGTGGGAATCCTCAGGCCTTCAAAGCCGGTGAGTCCTCCGGAGCTCAAGCGTAAGCTGAGGGTTAAATTCGGCGGGATGGTGGAACTCTTAGGGGTGGGGGAAGTGCCATGGAAGGTTAAAGCCGGGGATGCAGTGCAGTTCCAGGTCCTGTGGCGCGCTCTCAGCTCTCCCTTGCCCGACCTCATTGTCTTTGCCCAGCTTTTGGGCCAAGACGGAAGGCCTTTGGTCATAAAAGAAACAATGCCGGCCGATAACCTCTACCCAACAAGCCGGTGGGCAAAGAGCGAGCTGGTCCTGGACGAAGTCAAGTTTTACGTTCCAGGCGAAATCCCTCCCGGCCGCTACCCCCTAATTTTAGGGCTAATCCGGGCCGATAACCGTGAGATTTTACCCGCGGGTAGGGGTAAATATGTGGTTTTGGGGGAGATTGAAGTGGAAGGGCGTCAGCCCGGGGCCTCTTACGAAGGCTCGCCTCCGAAGCTGCTCGGGGCGCGCTTTGGTGATTTTGCCGTGCTTGAAGGGTTCAACGTGGATAAAGGGGTAGGGCACATTTCGGTAGCGCTTTACTGGGCAGCCCTTGGTTCGGCCCCGGAGCGTTACAAAATCTTCCTCCACTTCAAGGGGCCTGATGGGCAAATACATGCTCAGGCCGATTTCTTCCCGCAGTTACCTACCACCGCTTGGATTAAGGGCGATAGGCTGCTGGACCAAGCCGACCTCACAATCCCCCCGGGCCTTCCTCCAGGCCCTTATACCCTCATAGCCGGGATGTATGAGCCCGATTCGGGTGAAAGGGTGCCGGTCCAGACAGAAAGCGGCCTATCGGACCACGTCATCCTTGAAGTGATAGAACTGCCCTAACTCAGTGAGAGTGGACGAAGAGCCAGGGGCAGAGCTTCCTCTCCAGCCAATCCACCCCGAAGTATAGGCCGAGCCCCAGAAGGCTCATGGCCAATATCCCCGCATACATGGCCGGGTAGTCAAAGAGGGTGCTGCCAGTGATGTAGATGTAATAGCCCAAGCCATACTTGGTGGCGAAAAGCTCTGCCACGTAAAGCACTGCTATAGCTGTCCCTGTGGATTGACGGATGGCGGTGAAGATGGCAGGAAGAGTGGCCGGGAGGTAGACGAAGCGGAAGAGGGCTCTTCTCCCTGCCCCGAGGCTCCTCACTGAAAGGATAAGCTCCGGCCTCAAAGCTGCCGCCTGGTCCCTAACCAGAACCAAAATTTGGAAGAAGATGATGAGGAAGATGATGAGGATTTTGGCCAAATCGCCAAGCCCCAGGAAGAGGATAGCCACCGGGACGAACACTACTTTGGGGATGGGGTAAAGGAGGTAAATGAGAGGGGAAAGGAGGCGGCTGAGGGAAGCGCTCTGGCCGATAGCAATCCCCAACGGTGCTGCTGCCACTATTCCGAGGGTTATGCTGGCCAGAACCCTCCAGAAGCTGGAAAGCAGGTGCTTGCCCAATTCACCGGGCAAGGCCAAGAAGAAGGCCTTTAGAACCTCCCACGGAGCCGGAAGAATCGGCCGGTGGACGATTATGGCCAATAGCTGCCAGACGAGGAGGAGGACTATAAGGGCCAAAAGGAGGCTGCGCCTGGACATTCAACCCCTCCTGACGGCATTGAGCATATCGCGGAGCAAAGAGCAGGTCTTAAGGTAATCGGGGTGGGAGCGGTCCGGCTTTGTCCCTTCTATAACTATGGCCTCGGTATGGGGTGGGCGGCCCAGGAAAAGGATTTTCCTACCCAGGAAGACCGCCTCCTCTATGCTGTGAGTAACTACAACCGTGGTTAAGCCGGCTTCAGCTTGCAGGTCAAGGGTTAAATCCTCCAAATCCTCGCGAGTTGGGGCATCAAGGGAAGAGAAAGGCTCATCCATGAGGAGAAGGTCGGGGCGAAGGACAAGCGCCCTGGCGATAGCGGTCCGCTGCTTCTGCCCCCCGGATATTTGGGATGGGTAGCGGTCGGCGACATCTTGGAGGCCGAGGCGCTGGAGCCAGAAATCAACCAAGGCCTCAGGCTTGCCTGGCAGTGGAGTGCGGGGGGCGTGGAGGCCATCGGGGCCGTAGAAAGCCCTGATGCGCAGCCCCAGAGCCACATTCCCCCTCACCGTATCCCAGGGAAGAAGGCCGTAATCCTGGAGGATTAAAGCGGTCTCAGGCCGGGGCCGCCGCAGGGGATTGCCGGCTATCAGAATTTCCCCCCTCTGGGGCTTCAATAGGCCGGCCAAGAGGTAAAGCAGGGTAGTCTTCCCGCAGCCCGAGGGGCCAATGACCGCCCACGCCTCCCCTCGCCTTATCCCCCAGCTGAACCCCTCAAAAAGAGGAGGCTGATGAGGGTAAGAAAAGTCAATCCCCTTTACTTCTACAAAGGTTTCTCCACTCACTTGGGCAAAAATTCCGCCTTCACCGATTCTTCATACGCAAGCCTGGTCTGGATTAACCCCTTTTTCATGGCCCAATTTATCACGTCATCCCACTGCTCTTTCTTCGGCACCGAAGCGAGGGGGAAATCGGGGATGGTGTAGGAACCGGAGAGGGCTGGAGGCACCAGCTTTTTCTCCACCAGCAAGCCTGCCCAACGCCCCTTGTCCGAATTTATATCCTTGACTGCCTTCTCAATCGCTAAGAGGAAAGCCCGCACTGCTTCTGGGTGCTCCTGGACGAAAGCCTTCCGGAAGGAGTAGACGCTTAGGCTGTAGAATGGGTAGCGGGAATCATCCAGGATAAGCCTTGCACCCTGCTGCATGGCCAAGAGAGCCATGGGGTCAGGCAAGGTAGCAGCCTTCAGGTCCCCCGAAGAAAGAGCGGCCATCCGGTCCGGAATCCTGGGCACAGGCACTTCCTTGATTTCCTCGGGCTTTAGCCCTTCAGCCTGGAGGAGCCTCTCGGTCACATACTGGATTATGGTAGCCTCGGATATTCCAATCGCAATCCCCTTGAGGTCCTCAACCTTTCTTATCTCGCTTTTAGGTGAGGCCAGAATGTAGAATTGGGGGAAAGAAGGGGTAGCAGCTCGTGCTGTCCTGACCACCAGGACTGTAGGCTTTTCCTTGTTGTAGAGCGCTACCGAGAGCAAGTCGTTGACTACTACATCAAGCTGGCCGGCGCTCATCAGCTGGTCCCTTTCGGCAGCGGAAGCGACGGGGATTATCTCCAGCTTTAACTCTTTGGGGAAATACCCTTGGGCCTCAGCTACATAAATTGGCAGGACATCCAAGATTGGTAATACCCCGACCCGCACAGTTGTAGGTTGCGTTGGCCGGTAAAGCTGGCAGGAGAAAAGCAGGACCAATAGCAGCAAGAGAATAACTCGCCTCATCCCTCTCCCTCCCTATGGTATGGTTATTTTCAGTGCTGTTCCCTTCGCTGGAATGCATTCTGATGAGGCCAAAGGCTCTCGTAAAATTTGAGGTCTTAATCGCTATCTTCATCTTCTACGGTTATAAATTGTATGAGCCCTTCGGTTAGATTCATCACTTTGCGGATTAATGTGTAGATGAAATATAAAGCGCTTAGGATTAGCAAGCGCATTGAACTGGTTTGTAAATAATTTCCCAAACCTGGCACAAGAAAATACAAGCCAGGTATCAAAATAAACAGCGTGTACACGATGATATAGATTTTAAAGATAATCGCAACCCATTTTTGGGAAGGCAGTTTTCGCACCATTATCCAGGGTTTAAAGAACATCAAAAAACCGGCGATAGTCAGTGCGAAGGCAAATGTATACCCTTGTTTTGCTAACAAGGGTAAAATTGATTCAATCCCCGGATTCCTGTTCAGGTTCAACACGATGAACATGATGTGGGACATAAGCGCTAAGAGCGAATCCCTTAGCGACCTGGGGTATGAGAAAAGGTGCATGCCAAAGAACATATACAGTATGATAGTCCACCATGGACTATACCGTTCTGCAAGCCACCCATTTACTTCGGTTAAAGTAAGCCCCAAATTCATTACGGTGAACTCAATAAGCATCAGAAAATAGTTGAAAAACGCAGCGCCGAAATTGTATTCTTCAAGCAGCATAAGGTAAGCTGCGAAAAGCATTCCTCCCACAAAGGAAGAGATGAACAAAGTGAAAAGAAAAAGCTCTATTTGCTCATTATACCCTGGCTCGCCCCTGAAAGTAACGGCATAATAGAGGGCAGCGGACAAACAAACAAGGGCCACTAAAACTATAAGAGCAATGAGCCACTTATTGTAATTGGGGATGCTTCTTTCAGATTTTTTAAATTTAGGCATCGTCTGCTCCTAAAAGCTTGCTAAAGTTTTCCCAACCAAGCGAACAAGCCCTCACTCCTCCACCTCCTCACCTTTCGGCACAGACATCCTCAACGCTGTTCCCTCCGCTGGAATGCATTCCAATGAGATTAATCAGCTCGGTGATAGCTTTCTTCCACTCCTCAACATTCAGGCCGCTACCAATTAAACCAGGGCGAGTTACACCGTATTCCATGGCTTCTTTTGATGCAAGCTGGCTTCTTTTTAAGTAAAGCTCTCGCTCTAATTGCTTGATTTCTTCAATGAGCAGATTCCTTTCTTTCTCTTCCATTTTTACACCTCCAGCGCCTAATATTTGGCAGCGCACAATTGACTACTTCGCTCCCCTGGGAGGATAACGCAAATATGATAATTTGTCAAAAGGAGCGCAGGGAAGCTAAGTGCCGGTTTTTCTTGAAGGCGAGTAAATAGGTCGTCTTTCAATCCATGCCCTCTAAGTGAAAAGTATTGCGGTGGATGTTGAAAAGAAAAGGATGAGGCTTATGTATCCGTTCACATTGAAGAAAGCAACGTTCACCCGGGAGAGATCGTTGGGCTTGACTATGGAGTGCTCGTAGGCCAGGAGCAAGGCGCACACGGCAACGCCAGCCCAATAGGCCAACCCGAGGGAACAACTGAGCCCAAGGGCTATGAGGCCTAAGAGCATACCGACATGGCAGAGGGAAGAAAGGCGGAGTGCTGTCGCTATCCCAAACTGCGCTGGGATAGAATATAGCCCATCCCTCCTATCTACTTCCACATCCTGGCAAGCGTAAATTAGGTCAAAGCCTGCTATCCAAAGGGTGACGATGCCTAAAAGTAGCCATGCGGGGAAATCCTCCGGAGTGAAGAGTGAACCTCTCACAGCTACCCAGGCCCCCATTGGAGCAAGGCCATCGGTAAAACCAAGGATGAAGTGGGAAAGCCAGGTGAAGCGTTTAGTGTAGTGGTAGCCCGCCAAGAAGATTAAAGCTATTGGCATGAGGCGGAAGGGTAAGGGGCCTAATTCCCAAGCGGCAAGGGCGAATATGCCCAAAGAGATGAAGACAGCGGCCCAAGCTACCCACGGCTTAAGGGCTCCTGTCACCAATGGCCTTTGGGCTGTGCGGGGGTTGCGGGCATCGTAAGGCAAATCAACGAGGCGGTTCAGGCTCATGGCAAAGGTCCTGGCCGAAGCCATCGCTACGGTTATCCAGAGGAATTGGTGCCAGGTCGGCCACCCTTTGGCTGCCAGAAGCATCCCGAGGTAGGCGAAAGGCAGGGCAAAAATCGTGTGCTCAAACTTTATCATCTCCAGGAAGAGGCGAAGCGATCGCACTCTATCCTCCCAAGGCTTTCAAAATTTCCGGCCACTTCTCATCTACCATCTTCTTGACTTCAGGGCTCATCTTGGCCACTTCAGGCCACGGGCGATTGTGCCCCTCTTCCGGAAGCTTGGCAGTAGCATCTATCCCAATCTTTCCGCCAAAGCAAGGCTGAGAAGCGGCATGATCCAGCTGGTCCACCGGCCCTTCTACAATGACCACGTCCCTCTTCCAGTCCACATTCCCCAAAGCATACCAAGCCACTTCTTCCAAGTTGCGGACGTCCACCCATTCGTCCACCACTACAATGGCTTTCGCTAACATCATAAGTCCCATACCCCACAGGCCGAAGATTACTTTGCGGGCATGGCCGGGGTAGCGCTTGCGGATGGAAACGAGGACAAGGTTGTGGAAGACTCCGGCTGCGGGCATGTGTAAATCCACCACCTCGGGCAAAACGAGGCGGATGAGGGGCAGGAATAGCCTTTCGGTGGCTTGCCCCATCCAGTAATCCTCCATCGGGGGCACACCCACAACTGTGGCCGGGTAAATGGGGTCCTGGCGTGAAGTTATGGCCGTCACGTGGAATGCAGGGAAGGGTTCAGGCGGGGTGTAGTATCCGGTGTGGTCGCCGAATGGCCCCTCTTGGCGCAAATCTCTGAGGTCTACAAAACCCTCTATCACGATTTCCGCCCTCGCTGGGACCTCCAGAGGCTGCGTGAGGCAGGGGGCCAGTTCCAAGGGCTTCCCTCTGAGCCAGCCGGCCAGGAGGTACTCATCCACATCCTGGGGCAAAGGAGCCGATGCGCACCAGATAGCAGCCGGGTCCCCTCCCAGGACGACTGCTGCCGGGATCTGCTCCAGGCCTCTATCCAAGGCTTTCCTGGAATGTTCTGCCCCGCCCTTGTGGCGTTGCCAGTGGACCAAAAGCGTTCGCTCATCCACAACCTGAAGCCGGTACATCCCCACATTCCTCCGGCCGGTAAGCGGGTCCAGGGTTATAACCTGAGGCAGGGTTATGTAGTAGCCGGCATCTTTGGGCCAGCATTTGAGAATGGGCAAATCCAAGAGGTTTGCCTCTTTGCCCTTTCGGATTACCTCTTGACAGGGGGCTTTTTTCCTGAGGATTTTAGGGCGCGGGGCAATTGATTTTAGTACCCCTGCCAATTCCTTCCCCCGCTTCAAAGCCTCGGCCAAAGAGGAGGGGAGCTCCGGAGAGAGGAGGTTGCTGACCTTTTCTTCAAGCTCTTTCAAGTTTTGGACCCGCAAGGCCATAGCCATGCGGCGTTCGCTGCCGAAGAGGTTAATTGCAACGGGGATTGAGGAGCCTTCAACCCTTTCAAAGAGGAGGGCCCGGTTGAGGTTAGGTGGCCCTTTGCAAACCCTATCGGTTATCTCGGTGATTTCCAGCTCCCGCGAAACTGGAACTTTTATGCGGGCCAATTCGCCCGCTTCTTCCAGCAAAGCGATGAAGTCCCTAAGGTCTTCCATAACCTGGGCTTACTTTTTCTCCAGAACAATGATATGCTTGAGGAAGTCAATTCGTTTTATGCTTCCGCGGACCAACTTTTGTTCTCCCAAGAGGTTGATGAGGATGAAGCTATCGTCCTCAGGCTGGACCAGGACCACATCGCGCATGATTTCTTCTTCGTGCTCGCCGGTTACGAGGAATGCCTTTGCCTCGCACATGGTATACCCTCCTGCAAAGCTTTTCGGCAGGAGTATACTTCATAAAAGGGCAGAATGCAAGCAGCAGCTTTTTGGGGGTGTGTCCCAGAGTTGTAGGTGAATCATTATTTCCCCCACCCCCGTGGGCTGAGAGTTTGCCAGCGTCTTGGGTCCCACTCGTGGGCGGGTTGCTAATGGGGGCAAATCGCCCCCTCTTTTGAATTTGTGGGGGGACACCCCCCACAACCCCCCGCCATGGGGTCTTCGCCCCCCTGGACCCCCCGTTTCCCACCCTCGTGGGCTTAGGGTGTGCCGGCATTTTGGGTCCCACCCGTGGCCAGATGGTAAGAGTTAGCTAATCGCCCCTTCTCTTTAGTTCTTGGGGGCACATCCCCCAAACCCCCTGGGAGGGGGCTGTGCCCCCTCCACCCCCATTTGCCCACCCCCTTTAGCTTATGGTTTGCCGGCGTTTTGAGCCCCACTCGTGGCGGGTTTGCCAGAGTGGACTACTGGCCCCTAATTTTGGTTTTGTGGGGGGACCCCCCCCACAGCCCCCCGCCATGGGGGTTTCGCCCCCCTGGCCCCCCCGTTTCCCACCACCGTTGGCTTAAGGTTTGCCGGCGTTTTGGGTGTTAACCTCTCCCCCGGCCCCCGCCAAATTTTCCCCTTCCCTCGCAGGGAGAGAGCGCTGAGAAAGTGGTAAGAATATTGAAGTTGTGGTATGATTTGCCAACTTTATCTCTCGGCGGAGGGGGCTGCAATGTTGAGAGAAAACTACTATCGGCCATTTACTGAGGTAGAC
>Ga0078972_1004447_pt1 | contig 29159 bp, 26 predicted proteins | sample YelNatPaOPGAMG01_FD_67568 | JGI IMG/M metagenome (GOLD analysis project Ga0078972, IMG submission 67568) | Hot spring thermophilic microbial communities from Obsidian Pool, Yellowstone National Park, USA - OP-RAMG-01 (SPADES assembly) (version 2) | ecosystem: Environmental > Aquatic > Thermal... | reverse complement strand
ATCAGGTTGGGAATGACAGTTTTGTAATATTTATCGTGATCTTGACGTACATCATGAGTTAAGTATACTTGATTCTCACCTTTGAAAGATTTCTTCCTCGGATGGGCCGTAAGATACGTATTTAATGCGCCGCCTTACATGATGTTCTATGGCTGAAATGAAATCTGCAAACTCGGAACTTTCAAGATTTTTCCATCCTTTTACATACTCAATAGTTGGCTTCAAATTTTCAAGATCGTATGGAATGATTTTTTTATCGTAAGAAATGCATACGCCAACTTTTTCAAGACCATTCAGTACATCCGCCTTTGTCATGACAAGATGATCTACATTTGAAACGTTGGATGCGTATTCAAGTTGCGGAAGATCTATCCAACCGCATCTTCTTGGCCTTCCGGTTGTGGCACCAAATTCCGAACCTCTTTTTCTGAGATCGTCTCCGGCTTCTCCAAAAATCTCTGTAGGGAATGGACCTGATCCAACGCGTGTGGTGTATGCTTTAAAAACACCCCAGACTTCGTATTTTTCAGATTTTAGTCCTGATCCGTAAAATGCAAATGAAGGTATTGTGGGAGTTGATGTCACGTAAGGGTAAGTTCCGTACATCGGATCTAACATTATGCCTTGCGTTCCTTCGAACAAAATTTGATCTTCAACTTTTGGATCCAAAATTCTGTCTTTGATCTTTTCAAAATGGCTCAAAAGTTCATCTACAATAGATTGATCTCCAAAATTAGATATTTCAACAAGCAAAGCAACTTTTTCTTTCAGATGATTCTGATCGAAAAGATCAAAAAGGCGAATACCTACTCTGTTGGCGTCATTTGAAACCGTGGGTCCGATTCCACGTCCTGTTGTACCGACGGAATTTTTGCCTTTGATTTTTTCAATAACCCCGTCCTGCCATTTTTCAATAGGTGTTATAACCCTGCAATATGGTGATATGAATAATCTTTCTTTGATATCGGGATATATCTTTGAAATTTCTTTTATTTCAGAATTTAAAGTTTCAAGGTCAACAAGGGTACCGCGACTTATGAAAAGAAAATTTTCATCTGTTCCTGACGGAAGTAAATGGTGAACCATTTTGGTGCTTCCATGATAAACCGTATGGCCTGCGTTGGGTCCACCAGAAAATCTGACGATCCATTTGTGCGATCTTGAAAGTTTTTGAACGACTTTTCCTTTTCCTTCGTCTCCCCATTGCAATCCCACAACTATCGAATCCATTTCGATTCCTCCCTTCAAATCTTTTAAATATATTCTAAACCTACTTCAAAAGCCGAATGTTTATTTACCCTCGCGAAGGGCAGGATGCCGGATATCTGTCTATCATGATCTCACTTCCCTATCGTGAAACAATATGATTTTATCATATAAATAAAAATAAGGGCCCTAATAAGGGGCCCTTTTGTATAATTAAGGGGGATAGGGGGGTATTTCACTTACTTAGACGAAGGTCATTGAATTTTGTTCAAAGAATTTTTGATTTCAAATTGATTTAGATATCATTGCGGCCAAAGCGGCATTCGATTTAGCAAGTTCAACATTTGCTTCAAGCGCTTCCGGAACATATTCAACGATATGCGCAAGTAAAAATGGCGTAACATCTTTTCCGTGAATGCCGAGTCTATTTGCCTCTTCAAGTGCGGTATTTATGGCCTTATCTATGGTTTCATGAGGAATCTCTTTAGACGTTTCTATTGGATTTGCAACGAGCATGCCTCCTTCAAGTCCTAACGCCAATTTTGCCTTGAAAATTTGTGCCACCGCTCTTGGGCTATCGGCATGCATGTAAAGTTTAGACCCGCTTTTTTGAGAATAAAATGATGGAAAATCATCTGTTCTGTATCCCACAACTGTTACACCCAAAGTTTCAAGCACTTCAAGAGTTTTTGGAATGTCGAGTATGGATTTAACCCCAGCCGACACCACAATTACAGGGGTCTTGGAAAGTTCAAAGAGATCCGCAGAAATATCGAAGGTATCAACAACACCTCTGTGCACCCCTCCAACGCCTCCCGTTGCAAAGGTCTTTATTCCAACCATGTTGGCGCAGATCATGGTGGCCGCAACCGTTGTGGCGCCGTTAAGTCCATTCGCAACGGCGTAAGGCAAATCCATCCTGCTGAGTTTCAAAATGCCTTTTTTGGTTGCCATGTATTCAAGTTCATCATCGTCAAGACCTATCTTTATGCGTCCCTTTATGATCGCTATGGTGGCAGGGACAGCACCGTTATCTTCGATTATCTTCTCGAGCGTTTTGGCAGTTTGTACGTTTGTGGGATATGGCATGCCATGAGAGATTATGGTCGATTCAAGCGCAACAATTGGCATGTGCGATTTCATCGCCTCTTTTACTTTTAAAGAAAGATCCACAAAATCGTTCATTCTTTCACCTCTTTCAAAAATTTTTCAATCTCAAATTCGTCAGGTACCGATCTTGCACCGAATTTCATGACGGATATCGCTCCGGATGCAGAAGCAAATTTTAAAGCATAAAGTACATCTGATTTTTTCATCATTGCATGTATGAAAGCCGCATTGAAGGCATCACCGGCTCCGGTTGAATCTAAAGCCTTTACCTTAAAAGCAGGCATTTTGAACACTGATTTTCCTTTTTTGAAGTAAGAAAGGCCTTTCTCTCCCATTTTGACTATTATATTTTCAAATGATTTCCATGCATCAAATTTTAACCTTAACAACTCAAATTCTCTTTCGTTTAGGAAAATGTATCCAACCCGTTCAGCGAACTCCGGAAGGTCTTTCAAAGAATCAAGAAATGGCATACCAGGATCCCAACTGTTAATTTTCAAATTTTTAAAAAGAAAATTCACGTTGTCCAATCTGAGACCTGCAATGTGAATCCATGCGGCTTTGCCGATCTTTTCAAGATTGAATTTTGAATTATCACACAAAAGATTCGAGCCCCTGTAAGTCATAAGGCGCCTTACTCCGCTTTCATCTATGACGCTGAAACATACGCCAGTTTTTCCCTCTTTGATAATTTCGGATAAATCCACTTTACCTTTCAGATCCGACAGCGCTGTCTCTCCATTTTGATCCTTTCCAACACATCCAAAAAGTAAAACAACCTCTCCCAATTTTGAAAGTGCGTAGGCCGTATTTGCACCGAAACCTCCACCGGACATTTTAAGTTCTTCAACTTCAACATCTCCATCGTAATCGGGAAATTTCTTTATCGAGATAAGATAATCCACATTTATGTCTCCGACTACTGCCACGTAATTTTCATTCATCTTTTGCTTTCACCTCAACGTTGAATTGTGCATCGTTGACCTTTATGAAATAAGATTTTGATTCGCCGGATTCGAGATCGTATTCGATGGATCTCAACCACCTTTCTCTTTCAACATAAAGTTTCCTCGCCATATCAACATCTATCAATTGAAATTCTATTTCGTCATCCGGCTTTTTTTGACCAAGTATGGGTATATCCACCGATATCACATTTGCTATTTTTGGATATCCTCCCGTTGTCTGATGATCGACCATCATGATGATTGGAAGGCCATTACCAGCCACCTGAATTGTACCATTCGCAACACCTTCCGAGACTATATCGTAACGGTCAAGATCCAATTTTGGTCCGTAAAGTCTGTATCCGGTCCTATCGCTGTCAGATGTTATTTTGTATCTGGAATTTAAAAATTCACCGTCATTTTTCAAATATCTCCATTGAGGTCCAGCGATTACCCTGATCTTCGTGGTTTCTTCAAAAACACGTTTCATCTCGTGTTTTACCTTCAAATGACTATCTTCAAACGCTATCAGATCGCCTGAAATCAACTTTCTGCCCTTAAATCCGCCGAATTTGGCCGGTAGACATGTCGATTTGCTTTTAAAAATTTTCTCGACTTTCACTCCCCCACCGACGGCAAGGTAAACCCTGAAGCCATTTTTCATTCCTGAAAGTCTGAGTACATCTCCACCTTTGACGTCGATGCTGCACCATGGTGCGATTTCACGACCGTTGATCGTAGCAACAGGATCACCACCGCAAATCGCAATTGTACGATCACCATCGAAGATACTTTCGAAAATGCCGCCTGTTATCTCTATTGCACCTTCATTTTTATCATTTCCGACAAGTAAATTGGCAATGCTGAACGAAAGGGCATCCATCGGTCCTGATTGGGGAATTCCATACCTTTGAAAGCCAAATCTGCCCATATCTTGAACTGTCGAAAGCAAACCGGGATTTTTGACCATCATCGACACAATTTTTCATATCCTTTTTCATCTATGGAAATGAATTTCACTCTATCTCCAACATCAAAAAGCACAGGCGGATCTTTTTTTACATCGAAGATTTTAAGAGGTGTTCTTCCTATTATCTGCCATCCGCCCGGACTGTCTATGGGATATATGCCGGTTTGACCGCCGGCGATTCCAACACTGCCTGATGGCACGAATTTTCTTGGACTTTTCAATCTCGGAACATTTATGCTGGAAGGAAGGCCATAAAGGTAAGGAAAACCTGGCATAAAACCGATCATCCAGACTTCGTAATTCGCACCCGAATGAATTTTTATAACATCTTCGACAGATATTTTGTTTGCATTCGCGACAAATTCTATGTCAGGTCCGAATTTTCCACCGTACAAAACAGGAATTTCCACCGTTTTCCCCTCAACAACAAAATCAACGGAAGATTCATCAAAATGTTCTAATTTCTCAAGCAGGCATTTGTATTTGATGATTTCAGGATTGTAAATCAGAGTAACCGATGAATAAGATGGGATCCACTCGATAACACCTTCTATTTTGAAATTTAAAAGGAATTTGTCAATCTTCATAACCGAAAGATGTGCAGTCTGATTTATTTCGTCTGAAAATTTGAGAATTAATCCTCTATCGCCGAGTGCCTCAATTACCAAGACCTTTTACCTCCACGCCGAATCTATCAAAGGTTTCTCTTATCTTCATGACGATCATCGGTGCATTCGGTGTGTCCGAATGAACGCAAAGCGTGTTGATAACTCCTTCCTTAACCATGTGCAAAGCCCTCTGAGCAATTTCATTTGCATCTTCAAGCACGGCACCCTTTAAATTTCTTGACATAAGGGTCCCGTCATCGTTGTACGCCCTGTCGGCAAAACCTTCAAATGCAACTTTAAGACCCTGTTCAAGCGCGTACATGACAAGTGCCGATTTTGGAAGACCGACGATTATAAGATTCGAATCGAATGCTTTCACGGCATCGACAATGGCACGGGCAACCTTTGTATCTTTGAACGCCATGTTGTAAAGAGATCCATGGGGTTTGACATGCGTCATATGGCCGGAGATCTTGACGAAAGCGTTCAAAGCGCCCAACTGGTAAAGCACATAATTTTTTATCTCATCGTAGGATAAATTCATTTCTCTTCTTCCAAAACCCAAAAGATCCGGAAAAGAAGGATGTGCGCCTATCGAAAGGTTATTTTCCACGGCCATATCGACAGTTTTTTTAATGGTATCAGGATCGCCGGCATGAAAACCGCAGGCAATGTTGACAGAAGTAACATACTTGAAGATAAGTTCATCTGCGCCGAAATTGTAAATTCCGAATCCCTCTCCGGCATCGCAATTCAGATCTATCAATTTATTTCCTCCCTGAACATTTTCCCAAGCATTTTATCATCTTCGGTCCAGTTTGTTTTCACCTTCACATGCAAAGAAAGAAACACATGATTATCAAGCAAATATTCTACATCCTTCCTTGCAAGTGTACCAATTTCTTTTATCATCCTGCCACCTTTACCTAATACAATACCCTTTTGCGAGTCTCTTTCGACAAATATAGTAGCGTATATCTTTGTAATCTTATCATCCTCTTCAATTTGATCGATCTCGACTGCACTTGAATAAGGTATTTCTTCGTGAGTCAATTCAAAAACTTTTTCTCTTATTATTTCGGAAATCATGAAAGCAGTTGGCCTATCGGTTACGATGTCTTCGGGATAATACTTCGGACCCTCCGGAAGCATGGATTTGATACTTTCAAGAAGGATATCCGTACCTTTATTTTGAATGGCAGAGATCTCAAAAATATTTTTCACATCTAAGTCATCAAAGATCGATCTCGCCTCTTTTAAATAACTTTCATTTGCGATATCCGTTTTATTGATAACACCTATAACAGGAGTGCTTAACTCTTTAATTTTTGCAGCAACAGTTTTATCCGCGCTGCCAACCCGTGTTGCAGATATCACAAAAAGTATAAGATCATTTCCTTCAAGGGCAGAGACCGCTATTTTGAAGAGATATTTCCCTATCATGTGAAGAGGTTTGTGAATGCCGGGCGTATCTACAAAGATGATTTGAGCATCATCTGAGGTTAAAATTGCATTTATCCTGTTTCGCGTTGTACCAGGCTTTTGGGAAACTATCGAGACCTTTTCTCCCACAAACACATTAACTAAAGTCGATTTTCCAACACTTGGTGCACCGGCAACACATACAAATCCAGATTTCACGTTTCACCCCGCTAACATTCACAAAATTATACCATATCTGAAGATCGTTGATTTCTGAGATAACGCCGTTTTGCACTTTACACGCGCTGCATAGTGTTTTTTTGCTAACTGATCACGCGTTACTCTTCGCTTTTCATATTTAAAGTTGATCAAGTATACTCATGATGTACGTCAAGATTACGATAAATATTACAAAACTGTCATTCCCAACCTGATTGGGAATCTCCCTTACAAAAAAGGCGATTTGCGTAGTTTGATAAACCGTATCCTTAGCGTCACCCTCGACTTGATCGGGGGGAATGACACTAAGACAAGACTTCTTCATTTTGTCATTCCGGCTGAAGAACTGGAATCGCATTTGAACTCTTAAAAGCGATTCCCGATGTATCGGGAATGACAGCATAAGCGATTCGCGTAGTTTGATAAACCTTATCCTTAATGTCACCCTCGACTTGATCGGGGGGAATGACACTAAGACAAGACTTCTTCATTTTGTCATTCCGGTCGAAGAACCGGAATCGCCTTGGAACTTATCCGTAAATATTTCATGAATGCACAATTCTAATTCCAATATGGTCTGCTTTTCAATAAAAACTTACTTGTCAAAAAACTTTAAATCTGTCCCCAACATTTGTTGTTACATTCACGCACATCATGAGAAGTATACTTCAATTTATATGTATGTTATATTTATAATGAATGTTTTTGTAATTACATTCATGACTTTTATTGCATTCACGATTCATAACGAATAATTTTTGAATAATTCTTGGTAAAATGATTGTAAATTTTTGTAGCAAAATTTTGATTTTTTCAATTTTCAGATCACGCAATCCCTTGTGTGACAAGTATTTCCAGCATTTCGCTCTAAAATCACCACATTTTTACTTTTGGACACCCTCGGGTTGATCATACTCACCTATGTCTTACCCCCCCCTAAAAAACGCGATCTTGGAAGTCAAAATTTTCCTTATTTTACGATGATTTGTGAATTCAGATTTAAAGATGGGATTCTGCTGCATAAACCTCTTAACGCCCTCCTCGACCCGATCGGAGACGAAGTAGACGGCATTCATCGGAGGAGATTGGCATGTTGATTTGAATAATTTTTGTGGTAAAATATCTTTAAGTATGGTGATGAATGATGAGAAGATCCTTTTCTGAAAATTACTATTATTACGGTCGCGCCCGATTTGTCGTGTGCGATCCATGATTTTTGGTGCATATAACAAATCGGGGACTCAAAAAAGAGTCCCCGATTTTTCATAAAAAAGGAGGCGAGTTCCATGATAGTCGTTATGAAGCAAAGATCATCCGAGGATGATTTGGAAAGGGTTGTCGATCTGGCAAAGAGTTTCGGCTTTGAGACGAACATATCAAAAGGGGCTGAAAAAACGATCGTTGGAATAATAGGTGATAACGTCTATGAAAGAAGAGAAGCCTTCGAGGCTTTAAACTGCGTTGAAGAGGTTATACCCGTTCTAAAACCCTTTAAACTTGTCTCAAGAGAATTTCATCCGGAGAAAACGGTGATCGAAATTGGAACGGAAAAGATAGGAGAAAAATTTCAGTTCATCGCCGGGCCTTGTTCTGTTGAGTCCAAAGCGCAAATGGAAAGAGAAGCAGAATTTCTGTCTAATCTCGGGATCAAATTTTTAAGAGGCGGGGCTTTTAAGCCCAGAACTTCTCCTTATGCTTTTCAAGGCCTCGGTATCGATGGCCTTAAAATACTAAAAGAGGTAGGAGAAAAATACGACATGCGTGTCGTCAGCGAAATGATGGCTCCTGAAGATCTTTCCATCTTCGAAGAATACGTCGATGTCATACAGATTGGGACACGGAACATGCAAAATTATAGATTGCTTGAGCAACTTGGCCACTCAACAAAACCCGTGATGTTAAAAAGAGGTTTTATGTCAACGGTTGAAGAATGGCTTTTGGCTGGCGAATATCTTTATTATCACGGTAACTCGCAGATAATACTTTGCGAAAGGGGAATAAGAACTTTTGAGAAGTACACAAGAAACACCCTTGACATATCGGCCGTACCACTTGTAAGAATTCTTTCTCATCTTCCCATCATCGTCGATTTGAGTCATGCAACGGGCAGACGTGATCTTATTCCACCACTTGCAAAGGCAGTTGTGGCAGTTGGTGCCGATGGCGTTATGATCGAAGTGCATGAAAATCCAGAAAAGGCTTTATCGGATGGACAGCAAAGCCTTAACTTCGAAGAATTTGCCGCGACTTACGACACATCGATGGACCTCGTAAAGATTATGGAGGAAATATGAAAATAGAAAATGCCAAAATGGTAAGAGGAGAAATAACGGTACCTCCAGACAAATCCATAACTCACAGGATGATCTTTTTTGCCTCGATCTCTTCCGGAAAATGCGAGATTGAAAATCCTTTAATCGCTGACGATACGATGAAAACAATCGATCTTGTTAAAAGTACGGGGGTAAATGTATCTTTTGAGGGAAATCGGCTGAATGTCGAGATGAAAAATGTACGGGAACCATTTTCTCCTATATTTTGCGGAAATTCAGGTACAACGACGAGAATAGGTCTTGGTTTTCTTTCAAGGCTGCCAATTTTTTCTGTGCTTTATGGAGATGAATCTCTTTCAAAAAGGCCAATGGATAGAGTGACAGAACCTCTTTCAAAACTCGGGGCGATTTTCGATGGACGAAATTATGCTTCAAACCTTCCAATCTCAGTGAGAGGTGGGAAAATAGGCCATGCCGATTACATATCCAAGGTTTCAAGTGCGCAGGTAAAGACGGCTTTTATAGTTGCTGCCCTTAACGGTGATGGCATTTCAACGTACAGAGAACCTTTTGAAAGTCGCGATCACACAGAAAATTTTTTGAAACCTCTCAATGCGATAGAAAAAACCGGAAACACGATAAAGATAAAACCATCAAAAATACCGCCTTTCAAATCAACTGTCGTCGGAGACTTTTCGTCTGCCGCTTTCTTCGTAACGCTTGGCGTTTGTCATCCAAACGCACGCATAAAAATAAAAGGGGTTGGGCTTAACAAAACAAGAACGGGCTTTTTGAGCGTTTTGAAAAACATGGGCGCACAGATCGATATTTCAAACGTCATCCAGGATTTCGAACCATACGGAGATCTTACCGTTGAAAGTTCTGCCCTTGAAGGCATCGAAATATCCCCTGAAGAAATTCCTATGCTTATTGACGAAATTCCTCTCATCGGACTTGCCGGTGCTTTTGCGAAGGGGGAAACGATCGTCAGAGGTGCCTCCGAACTTAGAACAAAAGAATCTGACAGGATAAATGCTGTAGTCTCAATGCTCTCGAGTATGGGAGTCAACATTGAGGAATACCCTGACGGTTTCAAGATTGAAGGAGGTCAAAAACTCAAACCCTGCACCATCGATCCATCTGGAGATCATAGAATCGCCATGATGGCAGCAATTGCCGGGGTATGTGCCAACGGCGTGGAGATAAAAAATTCGGAGATAGTTTCCATAAGTTATCCATCTTTTTTTGAAGATTTGAAAAGGGTGATTTCATGAAAATCATCACATCCGGTGAATCTCATGGTCAGAATTTTTATGGCATAGTTGAAGGTTTCCAGTCTCACTTTAAACCTGATCTTGAAAGGATTAACAAAAGGCTAAAAACAAGGCAGGCCGTTTACGGGCGTGGCGATAGAATGAAGATAGAAGATGACAAAGTCAACATAACGACAGGGCTATGGAACGGTGAAACAACCGGTGCACCGCTGACTTTTGTGATAGCAAATAAGTCTACAACTCCTCCAAACGAAAAAACGACTGTACCAAGACCAGGCCATGCCGATCTGGGTGGAATTTTAAAATTCGATCTTGACGATGTCAGAACAGTTACGGAAAGAGCAAGTGCCAGAAGAACTGTCATGGATGTTGCAATCGGTGAATTTTCAAGAGAAGTGCTTGAAGATCTTGGAATAAGCGTTTATGGTTTTACAAAAGCCATTGGGCCTGTTGAAATCAATTCAATGGCACACGAAGAACTGGAAGTCAACGATCATCCTTTGCTTTGCCCCGATTCAAATGCCGAATCAAAAATGATGGAAGAAATAAAAAAGGGATACGATCAAGGCTACACCCTCGGCGGTAAGGTAACTCTCGTCGTCAATGGGCTACCTGCAGGAATCGGAACCTTCACGGAGCGCGGAAAGAGATTGACATCTATAATAGCCAGTGGCCTTTTTGATATACCTTCGATTCGAGGCGTGCTATTCGGAGATGCTGAAGAAATTTGGAAGATGAAGGGATATGATACGGTCGATCAAATTCACAGCGGCTTTGTCAGAGAAACAAATCATGCAGGGGGTATAGAGGGAGGAATGACAAACGGTGAACAGATGATCGTTAATCTTATTGCAAAACCTATTTCCACGCAAAAACGAGGCGTCAAGAGCATAGATGTTTTTAGCGGAATTGAGGTTGAAACGAATTACGTTAGATCTGATACCTGTGTCGTGGCAGCCATAGTTGTAGTCGCTACTGCTATGCTTTCAACGATCATACTTTCCGAATTGAACGAAGAATTTGGAGGCTTTACATTTCAAGAGTTCAAAGATAGATTAGACCTTTACAGGAGGCGTGTTAAACTTGGAAGATAAAATAGCACTTATCGGTATGATGGGATGCGGAAAAAGTGTGGTTGGAAAGAAAATCGCTCAAATTTTAGGTTTCGAATACGTTGATCTGGATGAAAAATTTGAACAAAGTTATGGATCGATCGAAAGATATTTTGAAAAATACGGTGAAGATAAATTCAGAACTTTGGAAAGCGATCTGCTTGAAAGATATTCAAAAACGGATCGAATCGTACTTTCAACGGGCGGGGGTATAGTCGAAAGACCAAAAAACAGAGAAATACTCAAAGCGATGCACACTTTCTATTTAGAAGGCGATCCTGAAGTTCTCTGGAATAGGGTTAAAAATTCCTCGAGACCGCTCGTGAAAATCGGTAAAAATGCCTTTTTTTCAAGATTTGAAAAAAGAAAACCATTTTACGAAACCTACGAAACAATCCATACCGGATTCCTTGGAATAGATCATTTAAGTGCCATAATAGTAAAGAAAGTCACGGAAAGCCGGCAAATAGATGAATTAGACTCTTACCAGAAAGTCAAGATCTTTCATAACGTGGATATTGAAAGATCCGATCTTTGCCTTGTAGCGAAAACAGTCAAGAAAATATGGAATGTCGATGGAACTGAAGTTGACGATGGAGAAGAGTTTAAAAGTATAGAATCGGCACAAAAACTGTGGAAACTTTTTCTTGAGAAAGGTTTATCAAGGAATTCCAAAATTACCGCAATTGGCGGCGGGACTGTCACGGACGCAATCGGTTTTGTTTCCACCACTTACATGAGAGGAATGAATTTTGAACTTTACCCCACCACTTTGTTAGGAATGGTTGATGCTGCGATAGGTGGAAAGTTTGCCATAAACTTCAACGGTGTTAAAAATCTTGTTGGAACGTTTGGAAAACCGGATGTGTTCATAGATACGATTTACGCTCTAAGTCTTGACGATGAAAGATTTAAAGAGGGAATAGTCGAGTCTGTCAAAATCGGCGCTGTTTACGATGAAAAATTATTTCAATACATGGAGGACAACATGGACAAGATAATTGACAAAAATCTTGATGTTGTAGATGAAGTTATCAAAAACGCCGTTAAAGACAAACTTGAGGTGATTTTAAAAGATCCACATGATCAAAACCTCAGACATATCCTCAATTTTGGCCATACGATAGGTCATGCGATAGAAAGCGCATCAAACAATTCAATATCTCACGGTCATGCGGTTGGGATTGGGATGATCGTTGAATCTGAAAAATTTTCACCTAAGGTACATGAAAGGATAAAAAATGTGATCACATCTTTGGGCTTTAAACCTGAAAAAAATGAGAATTTAATGAGATGGATTCTTTCAGACAAAAAGAAGGTAGGGAATGCAGTGGTGATTCCGGTGATCGAGAAAATAGGTAATTCTCATCTTGAAAAAATAGGGATCGAAATTTTATCAGATCATTGATCTGAAATTTGACTATTCTGCTTAAAAATGGTAGAATAATTTGAATTCAACGACCGGGGAGGAATAAAATTGAAAAGGGTAACTTTATGGAGTATGGTGTTACTCACGGTGCTTGTACTTGCTGTAATTTTAGCAAGTTGCTCTCTTTTCTTGGCACCTGCACCGAAAAATCTTAGTGCAACTGCATTGAGTCCAAATTCAATACAGTTGGTATGGAACAGTACAGAGAAATCATTTGTAATCTACAGAAGTTCATCTTCAAACGGGACTTTTGCAGAGGTGGCAACAGTTCAAGCGACAAATTATGTAGATACCGGTTTAAAGCCTTCCACAACGTATTTTTACGAGGTAAAGGCAAAGAACCAATATGGACTCTCTTCTCCATCAAACGTTGCTTCTGCAACTACCATGATGGCCGCACCGCAGAGTCCTATTTTGACCGTAACATCTTTATCAACAAATACAATTTCTCTCTCCTGGTCAGAAAGTTCTCCAAATGTCAGTAAATTCATAATTTACAGGGCTTTGGGCAGCGGTGCATTTGCACAATTAACAACTTTGCCCGGAAATGTGCTAAGTTACACAGATAGAAATTTAACGCCTGAAACAACGTATTCTTACAAAATGTTAGCGTCGAATCAGGGAGGAAATTCACCTTTTTCAAATGTTGTTGTGCGTATGACAAACGGAATTCCTCCAAAGGCACCAAGTGCTTTGAATGTAACCGCTTTCTCGACGAACACTGTGAGTCTTTCCTGGATTAATCCAAATAACATAAGCGGTATCGAACTTTACCAGTCAACCGGAACCACTTTCAAATCAACGCCTACTTCAAAATTATCACCGATGGCAACGACTTTTGTTGCGACAGGTCTTATACCTTCGACGGTTTATTCCTTTAAATTGAGGGCTTTCAACAAATGGGGATATTCTGATTTTTCAAACATAGTTTCCCAGATGACCAAGGCTTTTGGATCATACTTCCCGATAAGATCAGGTCAAGTTGATCGTGTTGAAATATCCGCGGGAGTACCACTCGTCGACACTTTAGGAATTAATCCAGCACAAAAGGCTTTTGAAGATTTCTTCAATTCCATGTGGATGAATTTTTCTTCGACAACACCTTCATCTTCTTTTACGATAAATGAAGATGTGATTTACGAGGCAACCCAAACAAGCAAAAATGCAACGATGATAAATTACGAGATAAAGATTCCTCAAGCGTACAAAGGGGAACCTCAAAAGATGGAAACGCTCTCTTTTAGCGTTACAAAAGCAGGTTCTACAGTTTTCTACAAAGGTGTTCCGGTTATAGATAACGCCAACACTGGCAATGCTTCAGGCACGGTACTTTTGAAATCGCCAGAAGGCACAGCATTTGAAAGAATATCTTCTTATCAATCTCTTTCCATTGGAAACAAAACTTACGGCGACGTTTTAGAAGTTGATCTTATTCTCAACAATCTCAAAAGAGAATTTTACTTTGCAAGAAATGTTGGAGTCGTAAAACTTGAAAACTATCTTTTAAACCAGCAAAAGATGTGGGAATTCATCTCCGGTTTAACCGTCGTTCAACCAAACATTGGCAAATTCGAATACAATCCAGTTCCGGCCGTTCCTGTGGCTCCCCAAATTACAGACCTTTCAACGTCGACTCAAATAACGATGACATGGTCTTCAACTCAGACAAATGTTAATTACGAACTTTACCTTGAGAAAATGGGTGATTGGATAAAGAAAATAGGATCATCGACTGAAACTCATTTTAACTTTGAAAAGTTGCCTACCGGCATTTACACATGGGTGGTCGTCACGAAAAACGCGAGTGGCCTTTCTACAGCATCTAAAGGTGCAACCTTTACCGTTAACATGGGATCAAAAGTGACGTTTACAAATCGTAAACTTGAAGCAATTATAAGATCAAAGCTTAATTTATCGACAGGGCCGATATACTCATCTGAACTTTCTAAGATAACATCTATTCAAAACAATTGGCCATCTTCCGATATGATGCTTTCGAATTTGGATGGCATACAATATCTTACCAATCTCGCAACACTTGATTTGGTCGGAAATAACATAACCGATCTTTCACCTCTGAAGGGATTACATCTCAAATCCGTTAACCTAAGTTACAATCATATAAGCGATTTGACTCCTTTAGCAACGATGACAAGTCTTAAAATGCTTAATCTAAGTCACAACGATATAGTCGATATAAGTCCACTTGCAAATCTCGTAAACCTTACGGTACTTGATCTCAGTTCCAACAAAATAACAAATATAGCGGCAATATCTAATCTCAAAAATTTGCAGTTCCTTGATTTGAGTTCAAATGCTATAAAAGACGTTACACCCATTGAAGGCATAGGCCAATCACTCTTGAGCCTTGATATAAGTTATAATCCCATCCCAGTTTCTCAACTTAACTTCATAAAAAGTTGGACACAACTTCATAACCTTGGAATGAGTGGGTTTAATTTCGGCAACTCCGAGATAACCTTCCTTTCTAAGTTCACGAATCTTACTTCACTCGATCTTGGATTTAACAGAATAAGCAATATAACGCCTCTTGCGAGTTTGACAGGTTTACGTGAGTTGTTCCTTTACTCGAACATGATAAAAGATATATCTCCACTTGCGAATTTAAAGAATTTGGAATGGCTTAACGCAGGGGCAAATCTAATAAGTGATCTTTCACCGCTTTCAAATCTTATGAAACTCCATTTCCTTGATCTTGAACTCAACCAAATATCGGATATATCTCCACTTGCAAATCTTTCAAATTTAGAGATATTGAATTTGAATTTCAACAACATAACGCTTAAATACACACCGTCCTTTGATAAAATGCTTCATCTTCTCTGGCTTATGCTTGATTCGAACAGCATATCTGATTTCAACATAGTCTCGACAGTACCAGATCTTTGGATACTGGATATTTCTTCGAACAACATATCAGATCTGTCTCCGATATCCAGCATGAAAAATTTGCTCAGAATAGACCTTTCATCTAATAAAATTTCAGACATGAATGCCATCGTCAACGACATGTATTTGAAAATTGGTTCTATCGTCGATATCAAAAATAACGAAATAGATTTTACTCAATCAAAGGTCATAAACGGAATTAACGCGCTTCAAAATAAAGGTGTGAATGTTATCTATTAAAGAAGATGGCTGATAATCCTTTAGAAGGTCGGCATACCGGCGAATTCGATATTCTTCGCGGTTTTGCAATATGGATAGTTGTCTTTGCGCACAACGCATTTTATCAAATACAATCTTTTAATTCGGCGAGGCTTGAACTCGCCTTTACTTTTTTAAACTTTTTCAGCGTCGCAATGCCAATCTTCTTTTTCATAACAGGGTATTTCTCGGTGAGAGTGGCAAGAAGGAACACAAAACATTTCATCCTGTCAAGATTGAGGCTCATAGGGATTCCTTATCTTGTTTGGTCAACATTTTACATTTTGATGGAATATTTTCTAAGAGATACCATAAACTTTTACAGAAGTTTTTCTCTTCAGGATATTATCGGTTATTACCTGCTTGGAAATGCCGTCGATGAGTATTATTTTATATTCGTACTCGTCATTTTTTATTTGCTAACTCCATTTTTGGTCAAAATACCACCTTCAAAATTCAAATTCCTACTCTTTCCGCTTTTCATCCTGATGATGCTGTTTTCGGTGCTTTACTACGTCCCGAACTATTTTGGAATACACTGGATAAGCACTTTCTGGACATACAGAAATCCGTTTACATGGCTTTTCTTCTACGCGTGGGGAATTTGGACTTTTGACAGTGTCGCAGGTTCCGATCCGTACTGGAGAAAGTCTATTCCTTCAAAAACAATTGTGCTTTGTATCGTGCTTTACATTTTAAGTTTTATCGAATTTTATTTCATGCCTTACAAATATGAAAATGGAATTCCGTTGATGGCACCGGTTGGTCTTGCCTTCTCGGCAGTTTTTATACCTGTACTTTTGAGACTTGCTTACATCATGTCTCAAAAATTACCTACCATATCAAAGATCTTCGGCGATTTTGGAAAGCATACCCTGGGCATATACCTTTCAAATGGATTAATTGAAGGTTTTCTACTTGGACTTGGAATGATACTTTACCCTTCATTTAGAACTAAAAGCAGTTTAGCGATAAACCTTTTGCTTTTTGCGATCGCACTTTCACTTTCCTTTTTCTTGGTTAAAATTGTCTGGAAATTAAGCAAAAAAGTTTACGCTTTGATCTTCTGATCTTTTTTAGGCTTTGTGACGAAAAGTGGAGCAAGAGATATGAAGAACCCCCCGAAAAGTTCCATGCCTTTTATCTGGGAACATTCACGAAAATACAGGTAAGTGTTAAGCATCGCAAGGATGCCGAGTGCAAATAAGATGTAGGGAAGAATTTTTTTGAATTTTAAAGATAAGACAAAAACAAACGACGCGATAACGAATATCAAAAGTCCATACCAGTTAAAGGGAATAAACGGGGATCTTGGCAATAGAAGCAGAGAAACAAATCCAAGCAAAATACCTCCTAAAACGGAAGAAACGTAAAAAATTTTCATCATTTTCTTGTACTCACCATCCTGTAAAGAAATATGATCAAAAATATAATACCGCTTAAAATAAGCGGAACAAAATAACTCAAAATTCTCCACTCAAGCGTTACAGTGGCGAGAAATTTTGGCGGAACTATCGTTGAAAAAAAGAGGTAAAATCCACCTTCTGCCAATCCGGACGATCCGGGAGTCGGAGAAAAAAAGATTATCGTCGTCGCAATTGCTTGAAGCGATATAACCTCTAACATGCCTTTAGGTATATTCTCAAAAATGCCAAAAGATTGAACCGCGGCAAAAGCCAAAAACAAGTGACCCCACGCTGAAAGTAGAGCAAGGAAAAAAACAGGTATGATGAATTTCCAGTTCGTTGATATCATTTTCATGCTTTGAACGTAATTTTTGAACTCCTCTTCTGCTTTCTGTCTTAAATCTGGAATTTTAGGGCTTAATTTTTTGCTGAATTTCAAAAGGCCTATCGCCCATTTCGTTATCGCCAAAAGAGAAGTCCTAACTTTAGAACTCACATTTATCAAAATGAGAATCAAAATTCCGCCTATTGAAAGTCCAAATCCAAGAAAAGAAAGAACAAATGTGATTTCATTTCTTTCAACAACCTGAAGTGCAATTAAAAAGCCCATTGCCGCCGCGACCACCATGGCACTTTGTTTTATTATATATCTCAATTCCGTTATGGAAACAGAACTTCCAAAATTTATTCCATTTCTTTTAAGGTATGCTATCTGAAAAACGCTACCTCCCGTTGATGCCGGCGAAAGTTTGTTGAAAAATATTCCTATGATCGACATGTTAAAAGATTTCAGAAAAGAAAAAGGCACGTGTATGATTTTTCTAATTAAAATATAAGTTATAAAAGTATCTGTTATCCATGAAAGCAAAAGACTCAATATGCCTAAAAATCCCCATGGATTGGCCAAGAAAAAGTTTATAACCTTTCCCCATTCAATTCCACCACTGAAATTGCTCAGAAAATAAAAAGTTACGGCCGATACTATTCCAAGCAGTAAAAGGTATAAGACAATACGCTTCAAATTCTTCCCCGTCATGATACAATATATTCGTACTTGACATTTTATACTAAACTTTTTTAAAAGTGAAATTTAAATTTGAGTGTGGCGCATGGCATAATACCTTAAGGTGGCCGACGCTGCGTAGCGAGGACAGACACCGAAAGGCAAATGCCGGAATCAATTATACTTCATATTTAAAGTTGATCAAGTATAGAACAAAAATGCTTTTTTTCAAAGGCGGAGGAATTAAGTGATAGAACCACACGGAGGAAAACTCGTCAATCTTGTTGTTAGCGATAACGATGCCAAAGAGATTCTGCAACATTCAGAAAAATTAAAAAAGGTACCAATTCCGGATTACAAAATAAGAGACATCGAGAATATCGCAACGGGTCTTTTCAGTCCATTAACTGGGTTCATGAAAGAAAAAGATTATCTTGATGTTATAGGTGAAATGCGTTTATCAAATGGGTTGGTATGGACTATACCAATCACGCTTCCAATTGACGAATCAACCTTTAAAATCATTAAAGATGGCGAAATGATCCTCTTAACCGATTTTAACGGCAACATATATGCTTCCATTAAAGTGGAAGACAAGTTTGTACGTGACAAGCAAAAAGAATCTTTGGGTGTTTTCGGAACAGACAATCTTAAACATCCCGGAGTTGCAAGATTAAAGGAAGAAAGTGCCTTTCTTGTGGGAGGTCAAATAAACCTTTTTAAAAGATTTGACTACGGAAATCTTCAAAAATACAGATTTGATCCGGTTGAAACGCGAAAACTTTTCGATGAAATGGGCTGGAAAAGCATAGTAGCCTTTCAAACGAGAAATCCCATTCACAGATCTCATGAATATTTACAGAAAGTCGCGCTTGAGATATGCGACGGATTATTTTTAAATCCACTTGTGGGTGAGACAAAATCGGACGATCTGCCATCAGAGGTAAGAATGAAAACTTACGAAGTGATGATAGATAAATATTTTCCAAAGTCAAGGGCCATGCTCGGCGTCTTCACCGCAAATATGAATTACGCCGGTCCGCGCGAGGCTGTTTTTCACGCCATATGTAGAAAAAATTACGGATGCACGCATTTCATAGTGGGTCGGGATCATGCAGGCGTTGGAAATTATTACGGAACTTATGATGCTCAAAAGATTTTCGATCTTTTTGATCCAAAGGAAATTGGAATAACTCCTTTGAAATTCGAAAACGCTTTTTACTGCACCAAGTGTGAATCTATGGCAACATCAAAAACATGTCCCCATTCTGACGAATTTCATATTTACCTGAGTGGTACAAAAATTCGTGAGATACTTTCCAAAGGAGAAATGCTTCCAAAAGAATTCACAAGACCAGAAATTTCAAAAATTCTAATGGATTATTATGGAAAAGACAAATGATCTAAGGCTTCCGAATTTTCTGATAGTTGGTGCGGCAAAAAGTGGAACAACGTCTTTGAGTTATTATCTTAAACAACACAGACAGATATACATTTCGCCTATCAAAGAACCTAAATTTTTCACGGCCCAGTTTTTGAAATTCCCTCTTAAAGGCATAGGTGATGACGTAGTCGAAAGGCACATCATCAAAACTTTTGAGGATTATAAAAAACTTTTCAAATGGGTAACACCGGAAAGAAAAGCGATAGGTGAAGCGAGTGTTGATAATCTCTATTACCATGAAAATGCGATAAAACAGATAAAAAAATATTTAGGAGATCCCAAAATAATAATCATATTGAGAAATCCCATCTCAAGGGCTTTTTCTGCTTACACTCATCTTGTGCGAGATGACAGGGAAAAACTTTCATTCGAAGAAGGACTTCAGGCAGAGCGAGAAAGAATGAATGACAACTGGGAATTCATGTGGTTTTACAAAGACGTAGGTCTTTATCATGCACAGGTAAAAGATTATCTTGAAAATTTTTCAAATGTAAAGATATATTTAACGGATGATTTGGAAGAAAAGCCACTCGAAATCTTAAAAGACATTTTCAAATTTCTTGAAGTAGACGATGAATTTGTTCCGGACGTCAGTGTAAAATACAACGTCTCTGGAGTTCCGAAACGGAAGGTATACGCAAAAATTTCAAAAAATTTGAACACACTTGGTAGTTTTCTTGAAAAAAGGGTTAATTACCTTTTCCCAAAAAAAGGCATAAAGATAATAGGGTTTTTTGAAAAAGTGCGTGCAAAAGAAGTGCAAAAGCCAAAGATGAAACCCGAAACGTACGACGCACTTGCAGATTTTTATCGAGCAGATATCTTAAAAACTCAAAACATCATAGGGAGGGATCTTTCAAATTGGCTCAAGTAAAGGCAGGATTTGTCTTATGGTTTACAGGCCTTTCCGGATCTGGTAAAACCACACTTTCTTTGGAAATCGAAAAGCGCCTTAAGAACATGGGAATACCACATGTCCAAAGGCTTGACGGCGATGTTATAAGAAAGGAACTCACCAGAGATCTGGGCTTTTCCAAAGCAGACAGAGATGAAAACATAAGACGTGTGGGATTTGTGGCAAAACTTTTAAGCGACAATGGAATTCCAACACTTTGTGCTTTTATATCGCCTTACAAAGATGTAAGAAACGAGGTACGTCAAAAATGTTCGAATTTTATAGAGATATTCGTGTACTGTCCGCTAAAAATTTTGATAGAAAGAGATCCAAAAGGGCTTTACAAAAAGGCGCTTGATGGCGAGATAAAGGGTTTTACCGGTATAGATGATCCCTATGAACCACCTGAAAATCCAGAAATAACGATCGATACTTCCGTTGAATCGATAGATGATGAGGTAGAGAAAATAATTTCTTACATAACTAAAAAAGGTTTTATTGAGATGTAGTTTGCTTTAAAATTAACAAAATGATCTTAAATCTGTCTTTTTGATTAAATCTTAATTAAGATCGCGAATGTTATTTGCACTAAATTATTTCATATTTTCATGTCAAAAGAGATAAAATTGATTGATGCAAAATTGCATCTAATTTGAGGAGGTCATTCAGATGGAAAATGGGAATGGCGGAAGTCTTTTTAGCGATGCCCTGAAGCAGTTTGATAGGGCAGCGGATTTGATGAAGTTAGACGACGGAATGCGACAGGTTCTAAAAAGTCACAAAAGGGAATTAACCGTTAACTTTCCAGTTAAGATGGACAACGGTTCAATAAGAGTTTTCACTGGATACCGTTTTCAACACAACATAGCCCGCGGACCGGCAAAGGGTGGCATAAGGTACCATCAAAATGTTAACGCAGATGAGATAAAGACCCTTTCTTTCCTCATGACGTGGAAATGTGCGATATCTGGCATTCCTTACGGCGGTGCTAAAGGGGGAGTGAGAGTAAATCCAAACGAACTTTCAGAAGGAGAACTTGAAAGGCTTTCAAGAAGATTTTTCTCTGAGATAGCACCATTCATAGGAACAGAAACGGATATACCAGCGCCAGACGTTAACACAAATGCCAAGATAATGGCATGGTATATGGATACTTATTCGATGAATATAGGAAGATCAGAACTCGGTATAGTAACCGGTAAACCTCTTGAGATCGGTGGCTCTCTTGGAAGAAATGAAGCAACCGGTCGTGGAGTTTCGATTGTGACTGACGAAGCATGCAAGTATTTTCTTACCGGTTCAGGTATAGGAAATAGAACAGTCGCAATTCAGGGATTTGGAAATGTTGGCTCTTATACGGCCTTGATCATGGGCACTGAATACAAAGCAAAGGTTGTTGCGATAAGCGATATAACCGGTGCATATTACAATCCTGAAGGTATAAACGTTGAAGAAGCTTTTGATTATGTAACATCACACAAGGATCTAAGTGGTTTCAACGGCGGAACGAAAATTTCAAATGATGAACTGATCGCTTTAAATGTCGATGTGCTTATTCCTGCTGCCCTTGAAAGAGCCATAACAGACAAAAACGCTGACAAAGTTCGTGCAAAAATAATCGTTGAAGCGGCCAATAACCCCACAACTCCGGAAGCAGATGAAATACTTAGGAAAAAAGGAATAAAAGTTATCCCAGACTTTTTGACAAATTCCGGTGGCGTCGTTGTTTCGTACTTCGAATGGGTTCAAGGACTTAACTCATATTTTTGGGATCTTGAAGATGTCAGAAAGGCCCTTACGAAGATCATGAAAAATGCATTCGGAGATATCATTAAAACGATGGAACAGTACAAGACCGACATGAGAACCGCAGCATATATACTGGCAATAAGCAAGGTTGCGACGGCGACAAAATTGCGCGGAATATACCCATAAAATTAACATCATAAAATATAAAAAGGGCAATCGAAAGATTGCCCTTTTTTAAATGTGAAATGCCGGATTCGTTATTCATTCTCCACTGCCAACATGATCAAACGTTCGATTTTTAATGCTGATTTGGTATAATTTGGGCAAAGGAGATTTAAAATTCACAAATGTTGACACAATCACAGAAGCGGCATGCAAGATTTATATCGATAATAGAAGGTTCAATGGCAACGGTATGGGGCACTTTCACGGGAGGATTTGGCGGTAATTCTTATCTTATAGGATTTTTCTTATGGCTTGGTGCTTCTCCATTTGTCATGTCTATATATTCAGCCCTTATACCACTTTCAAGCGTTGTTCAACCAATTTCTTTGCTACTTGCAAGAAAATTCACGAGCAAAAAGCGCTTTATCTTTACTTTCACCACCATTTCAAGACCAATATTTTTCATTTTGGCGCTTACTTATCTTCTGCCATCTAATCTTAAGATATGGGTGGCACTTGTCATTTTCTTCTTCATAGAGGTTCTCACTTCTGTAGTTGGATCTCCTTGGCAAGCGTGGATGACCGAATTGGTCGATCCTGAAATACGTGGTAAGTACTTCGGGATGCGTAATTTCATAACAGGACTTGTTGCCATTCCGTCATTACTTATCGCCGGTTATCTACTTGATGCCCTCGGAAAGGGATTTTGGGCTTTTCTTGTGTTGTTTTCGATAGGATCTGTTTTTGGAATTTTAGATTGTTATTCAACAAAAATTCAAGACGAAGATGAAAGTTCAAGAGTTCCGATGATAAACATGTCCGCCATATTTGAAGTTTTAAAAATCAAGGGTGTTTATCGTAACTACATGATCGCAATTTCTCTTTGGATTTTGACGATGAATCTGGTGGGACCTTATGCAACCGTGATGATGATAAACGTATTCAAATACGATTATGCAACTCTCGGCATTTTAACGATGGTTTCTACCGTGGCAGCCGCGTTTTTTCAACCTTTGTGGGGAAGGCTCGGAGACAAGTACGGAAATTTAAAGATGTTGAAATTAAGCATTTCCATTCAAACGCTTTTAACACTTGGATGGATCTTTGCCGTTCCTTACATGTATTACATGCTTCCCTTCCAAATTGGAATAGGGATAATAGCAACTGCAGGAACAGGTTTAACATCTTTTAATTTTTTGTTAGAAATTGTGCCAACCTTTGGAAAAACAGAAGCTTTTTCGGTTTACGCAAGTATGACTAATCTGGCTGCTTTCATTGGAAATTTACTTTCTGGCTTTCTGTTTGTGCTTTTTGCATCTATCCATTTCAACCTTAGCCTTTGGGTTATAGATGCTTACAGGCTTGTCTTCATAGTTTCAATACTTTCTTCCATATGGACTCTTACAATTGTCCTTAAAGTTAAAACCAATATCAAATCGTAAAACTGCACGTTACCTGTGAAAAGCAACGTGCAGTTAAAAATTTAAACCTTGAACTCGACAAAAGCACTTTTCGGTGCACCGCATATGGGGCATTTTTCAGGTGGCACACCTTCGACTGTATGTCCGCATACAGGACATATGTAAATTTTATCTGCCGTGTAATCTTTTCCTTCTTTGGCTAACTTTTGAGCATTTTTATACATCTCTCTGTGAATTTTTTCTGCTTCCAAAGCAAAGTGAGTTGTTCTTTCCGCTTCTTTTTCTCCCTGAAATTTAGCCGTGTTGTTGTAAACCGGATACATTTCTTCAACTTCAAAATTTTCTCCGTCTATGCATTGCTGGATGTTAAATGCCGGATCTCCGATCATCTTAAGGGCATTGTAATGATTTTTGGCATGGACATATTCGGCATAAGAAATGGCTTTAAAAAGATTTGCAAGTCTCTTTAAACCCTTTTTTTCAGCCTCTTCCGCAAATATCTGGTACCTCATGTGAGCCTGCGACTCACCAGCAAAAGCAGCCTTTAAAAAATCTGTCGTCATCTGTTTCATTTTATTGCCTCCTTTTCGAAAATGGTATTCGATATCAAAATAAATTATATCATAAAATCAAAAAAGCAAATAATGATCATCCGTACCGGCTTAACTTTAATGCACAAAGATGTCCAGACTTCTGTCATTCTGGATTATGAATATGGAATGATAACTTGTCCATAATGTCATTCCCAAATCGATTGGGAATCTCCTTTACAAAAAAGGCGATTCTCTTCCCGATCAGACGTGTGATGTGCAGGTCTTGTCATTCCGGTCGAAGAACCGGAATCGTATTTGAGTCCCTAAAGGCGATTCCCGCAATTGATAAACCGTATCTTTAGCGTCACCCTTGACCTGATCGGGTGCGGGAATGGCTGTGTAAGTGATTCTCACCCTCACATTTTGAAAACTGGTGAAGTATATGTTCCATTAACCTCTTGACTTGTTAGGTGATTAGACGCCGAAAGGCGAATGCCGGAGCCAATGATATTTCACATTTAAAGTTGATCAAGTATATTTCATGAATGCACATATTCTATACTAAATCTCTTTTAAAAGTGAAATGAACATTTGCGTTCGGCGCAGGGCATGATGCCGAGAGGTGGCCTTCGCAGCGGCAGCGAGGACAGACACCGAAAGGCGAATGCCGGAGCCAACGATATTCCATATTTAAAGTTGATCAAGTATACAACAGTGTTGTCATCGTCAATTCGAGCCCTTGACATATTTTGATTTGTTTGATATCATATTCTTTGTGGCCGAGGTGGCGGAATTGGCAGACGCAACGGACTTAAAATCCGTCGAAGGGATACCTTCGTGTCGGTTCGAGTCCGATCCTCGGCACCAATTCTTGCGATGCGGGGTGGAGCAGGCTGGTAGCTCGTTGGGCTCATAACCCAAAGGTCGATGGTTCAAATCCATCCCCCGCTACCAGATTGGCGGTGTAGCTCAGCTGGTCAGAGCATACGGTTCATACCCGTATTGTCCTGGGTTCGAATCCCAGTGCCGCCATAGCTCTTAACACGTGGTTTTAGGGGTTCGAAGCCCCCTCAAAACGAGGTGGATTTTATTTATAAGCGCATCTTTCATTCGCGGTGCGCTTATTTTCATAATACCTTGCCTCTTTTTTCCCCATGATTTTGTGCCTTTTAAGAGAGTTTTAAATTTTCGGTAGGAACGTCTATCATCTGTGAAATTTACGACTTATCATCAGCTGATGATTTTAGCAACCATTCAACAATTTTTTGGGATAAAATCTCTTTGTTGGAGCCGGTGATTATAAGAGGTTTTTTGTCCTTGATCGCTTCCCAAACCTTGTGTGTGGCAACATCTATGTTAAACACAATGGGAAACTCTCCAACACTTGAAGGAGGTTCTAACGGAGATAACTGTCTTACATCTACGTTGTATTTGAGCATATATGCGAACAAACTCGGGTTAGGCAGTCCAAAATAAAGTATCGTCGTCAATTTTGGCAAAGGCTTTATCTCTTCTTTTGAAACCACGGTAGAAGTCTGTTTCGCAAGTTCTTTCCATGACTCTATTTCACTTTTCAGTTCGTCGATGATTTTCTCATACTTATTTTCGAGTTCTGCTCTCACGGTTTTAGCGTCTTCATTTGTTTTTACATACACGATTTGCTTGTCGTTCTTTGCAATCATGAGTTCTTGCTTGAGATCTTCGATTTCATCAACGAGCATCTTCACGTCGCCTCTATATTGAGCCCTGAACGATTCTAACATTGCAGACAACTTGTCAATTTGATCTGTCAGTTCTTTTTCTTCTTGCTTAGAATGATAGACAAACAGCATCATAGCATATATGTGCTCAAGCACATTTTTGTCAAAGATGAGTTTATCTCCTTCTATATTGGCGTTCAAAGCCTTTAACATATCTTCTTTTGTTGAATTGGCTCCCCATTTTTTCAAAACATCCTTAAGAAATAGGTTTGATTCTATGTTCCCTTGTAGTAGGCCAATGCCAACATTTTCATCTGCAACTTTCCTGTCCTCTTGTTCTTCTTTGATTGTCTTTTCCAGAAATTTTTTGACATTTTCTGCATCACTATTTGCAAGAATAGAATGTATCACGTACCATGAACGGCTTCTTATTTCAGGCACTGAAACGTCAACATCATGATCATAGGCTTCTTGAAAGGTGTATTCTTTAGGAGAGGATCTGTAATCCTGCATAATAAGGTCGTACAGAAATTGCAATCCTTGATAGTTCCTTCTCGGAAGATAGCCAAATTCTGCGTACATGTCAAAAGCACGCATGAGATAATAGACAGCGATGGCAGCGTAATCCTTTGGTAATTCATACATATCTCCGATCGTGTCAAGAAATTTTCGCAATTGTTTATGTTGCATGTGGAAGACACTCGGCACCATAGCGACGTAAAAAATAACATCATACGCCGGTAGCTTATTTTGGATGATGTAATCGAAAACTTTTTTCCAAAATATTTCCCATGGTTCTAACACTTTGTATTTCATATAACCTCCAAGAGTATTTTAACATCTCGAGGCAATATTTTTGATTATTTCTCTTTTGTGGGCCACATTTGATTTTCAGTGATCTTGAATTGTTTGAATGTTTGGTATATACTTGTAAAGTTGAAAGTGATCATAAGAATTTAATGAGCGACAGTCTTTCGAGTAGAAGTGTATCTCCCAAATTTTAAAGACAGGTTTGTTTTCTCCGTTTCCTTTGAGAGAGATACAGTATTTGTTCCATAATCGGATTCAATACTCTCAAGAATCAACCTTAACTTTACAAGAGGTGGAACTATGGCTAAAAGGTTAAATGAGACAGATTTAATAAGTGGTTTTTTACCAAAAGAAGAACATTTGGAAGAACAGAAAGATGAAAAGGTTAAAAACAAGAAAAAGAAGATAGTTAAAGGCTTTATAATAACAGAAGAGAATTTAATAAGATCAAAAGAGCTTCAATTGTTAAAACAAAAACAGGGTATAAAGGTTGGTGATTCCATTGACTATATTTCCTGATTTTAGAAAGGACTTGAATATTTTAACTAGCAACCTATTCACTGATAATTTTGACGTCCTTATTGCAAATACAGATACATTAGATTTTTTAAAAACTGTACCAGATAGAAAGATAAATCTTGTAGTTACTTCACCGCCTTATAATATAGGAAAGGTATATGAGAAAAAATTAAAATTGCAAGATTATTTGAATTGGCAGTTCGAGGTGATAAAAGAGTGTCATAGAATATTGGTTGATGGTGGTTCTTTGTGCTGGGAAGTCGGAAACTATATAGAAAGTGGAGAAGTTTTCCCATTAGATATTTATTTTTATAATATGATAAAGCAATTATCAGATTTTAAACTTAGAAATAGAATTATCTGGTATTTTGAGCATGGATTACATTCTAAAAAAAGATTGTCTGGAAGATATGAAACGATATTATGGTTTACAAAAGGAGACAATTATACATTCAATTTGGATTTAATAAGAGTTCCACAAAAATACCCCGGTAAAAGAAATTATAAAGGTGAAAATAAAGGAGCACCTTCTTGTAATCCACTTGGCAAGAATCCTTCTGACGTATGGAAAGTATTAGAAGAAGATTGGAATAAACTAATTTGGGATATTCCTAATGTCAAGGCGAATCATCCAGAAAAAACAATACATCCAGCTCAATTTCCTATTGAGTTAGTTGAAAGATTAGTCTTAGCTTTGACAAATGAGAATGATATAGTGTTAGATCCTTTTATGGGAGTAGGTTCTACTATTGTTGCATCTATATTACATAATCGCAGAGCTATAGGGATTGACAAAGAAAAGATTTACGTAGATATAGCAATAGAAAGAATCAATTCAGCAATAAGTGGGGTATTAAAGAGAAGATATTTGGGAACTCCTAAGTATGAACCGAGTGGAAGAGAGAAGGTTGCACAAGTTCCATTAGAATGGTTAAATGATATTGGAGGACAAAAATGATTATAGTAGCTTTCTATTCTCATAAAAATGCACTTAAAGTTCTTGAAGAACATTATAATGAAGAACTTAAAGAAATAATAGAATGTATAGAAGAAGTAGATGCTTCAAAAACATTTGGATTAAAAGTTAGCGAAGAAAAAACTATGGAAGGAGAATCTTTATATGCTCCAAAAGAATTAAATAATTTTTTTTCATCAGCTTTCGAAAAGCGTGGATGGAAAAGTCAAGTCAAAATACCAACATCTACCAAACTCCAATTTTGGCCTAATCTTAATCAAGAGAGGATTATGTTATATGAATCAGAACACAAAGGTTTCCGCTCAATGGATTTTGTGAAACACTCTGTTGGTGTAGAGATACAGTTTGGAAAGTATGCCTTTATGGTATATAACGTAGCTGCAAAAATGACTATATTTGCTAAACACAATATTATAAAAGTTGGAGTAGAAATTGTTCCTATGAAGAGGATGGCAAGCAAGATGTCTACAGGTGTTTCTTACTTCGAGCAAATGAAAGCAGACTTAGAGATGCGTGGAGAATCAAATATAGATGTCGCTGCTTTAGTTTTAGGAATTGATGATTTTTAAACAAAGATTATAGGGTGTCCAACTCAATTTTTCTGTTCTTGTGGAATGTAATGCACATCTTCAAGAGAGAAAAAGTATGAAGTTAAAATTAAAGCAATTCATAAGTACTGCTTTTCAGATCATAAGCGGATAGTATTTTATTGTCTTGACATAGGTGGTCAAACGTACTCGGTTAGTTGCTAATATTTAGCATTTTTTAGGCTAAAAGATTCGGAATTTAAAATTGAATTA
>Ga0078972_1006127_pt1 | contig 29162 bp, 24 predicted proteins | sample YelNatPaOPGAMG01_FD_67568 | JGI IMG/M metagenome (GOLD analysis project Ga0078972, IMG submission 67568) | Hot spring thermophilic microbial communities from Obsidian Pool, Yellowstone National Park, USA - OP-RAMG-01 (SPADES assembly) (version 2) | ecosystem: Environmental > Aquatic > Thermal... | reverse complement strand
TAACCAAAATAAATGTCACAATTAAACAATTAAACAAATCCCAAAAATTGTTTAATTGGGATTTGTGACATTGTTTAATTAATCTTTGGTTATTATTTGGTTATTGTATCTTGGTCATTGATTATTTAAGAAGAAGGCAGATGAGGTCCCGAGCCAACCTTTTTGTGGTATAATTGGTTCAAAGGACTTGGTTGAGACAAAGATGAAAAAAAAGATTCTCTATCTTTTCTCCGACACCGGGGGTGGGCACCGCAGTGCCGCTATCGCCATCATGCGAGCGGTAGAACACTTGCGCAAAGATGCCTATGCCCAGGAAATGGTCGATGTCTTTGCTGCCTGTTCGGGCTTTTTAAATATCTTTGCTAAACTTTATGCTCCGGTTATTAAATATTCCCCTAAGCTTTGGGGACAGCTCTATTATTGGCTAGACGATGAGAGAAAACTGGAACGTTTGGAAAGGGTGTCTCGCCCTTTCATTTTAAAAGAACTAACTAAGCTCATACTAGAAAAAATGCCTAGTGTGATCGTTTCCGTTCATCCTTTGGTCAATCATTTAACGGTAAGGGCCATTAAAGAAAGCGGATTAAAAATACCGTTTGTGGTGGTGATTACCGATCCCGTTACTCTGCATCGGGCTTGGATAACTCCCGAGGTTGATTTATGCATTGTGGCTACTGAGGAAGCAAAAAAATTAGCCATAAAATATGGGATGCCCGAGCGAAAGCTCAAAGTAATCGGCATGCCCATAGATCCTAAGTTTTTTCTTAGGGATCAGCAGAAGCAAATGGCGAGGAAAAAAGACCATCTTCAGCCCCGACTTTTTACGGTTCTTCTTATGGGTGGGGGTGAAGGGGCGGGGAAGATGTATGAGATTATTGAAGCCTTAAATAAGTCGGAGTTAAAGCTGCAGTTGATAGTGATTGCGGGGCGTAATCGTCAGCTGGAGGCAAAGCTTAAGCGAAATGTTCACCGCTTCCGTTTTCCCATGAGAATTTATGGTTTTACCGATCAAGTGCACGAGTTGATGGCCGAATCTGACTTGATTATTACCAAGGCGGGACCGGGAACTATTGCCGAAGCTTTAGCTATGAACCTCCCCATCATTATCACCTCTTGGTTGCCGGGACAGGAGGAGGGAAATGTGGAGTTTGTGGTGCGGGAAAATGTTGGCCGAGTGAGCCGCGATCCAAAGCGGGTGGTGGAGTTGATTAAAGAAATAAAAGAAACTTCTCAGTTTGAAAAGATGAAGCAAAACATTAAACGTGTCGCCCGCCCCCAGGCTGCGCTGGATATTGCTCGACAAATATTTGCCTATTTGTAATGACCAATAACCAAGATACAATCACCAAACAAATTTCAAATTCCAAATTCCAAAAGCCCTCACCCCCAACCCCTCTCCCGTTATTAGTAATTTGGTCATTGGTTATTGTTTGGTCATTGGGATTTGTTCATTGGTCATTCGCAGAGGCGCAGTATCTGCGGGATGTTCCCGAAGGCCACTATGCCTACGAGGCGGTTTACGATTTAATTCAAAAGGGAATAACTAAGGGCTATCCTGACGGCACTTTTCGAGGCAAACAGTTGGTGAGCCGCTATGAGCTGGCTTCTTTTCTCTCAAAGTTGTTGGCGGCGGTTGAGCGGGAACGAGGAAAAAACGAAAAATTAGTCGAAGAGTTTAAAGCTGAGGTTTCTCTGCTCCGCTATGAACAAACTCAAGGTCAAAAAGAAACAAAAATTTCTGGGGAATTCCAATTTTTAGGGCGAAAAAGCAGTTTAGGGGGAGGAAGAATTGATCCTCGCTTAAAATTAGTTTTGGCAAAAAACTTTGCCGAAACTACCAGTTTGAAAATGACTTTAGATACCATGGATTCTGGAAGCGGGGTGGCGCGTGACTTGGTAAAAGAACTTTTAGATATTGAAGGAAAAATTAAATTGGGAAATTCAGCTTTAAAAATTACTTCTGGGCCGGGAGATGTAACGCACCTTGATTCTCTTTTCCCCTGGGAAAACCAAATGAAGTATATTCGTCCCAAAAGAACTATTTCGCTTGCGACCGATTTTGAGAAAACTAATGTTTCTTTAAGTTACCTCTCTCGTTCGGCCAAGGCCTCAGGGGTGGTTGAGGTGGGAGAAGTTAATTTTAAGGTGGTTTATCGTTATCCCCTTTTAGATTTTGTTTTTAATCCTCGTTATTTTTACACTCAAGCGGGTTTAAGGGATTTAACCCTGGAATTAGCCTTAGCTTCGAAATTGGGCGAGTTTCTGTTGGGAATTGCCAAAAGTACAGATTTTCCTCATGCTTTGAGGTTAAAAGGAGAGCTTAACTTAGCCAAAGAAGTAAAAATTGTAGCTCAGAAAATTGGTTCGCAGTATCGAGAAGTGATCAGCTACAGCCTCTTTGATCTTTTCAACCGCAACTTAGCCGACGGCTCAACCAGTTTAGGAGTGGTCTTGGAAAAAAATTGGGGGGACTTTTGGTTGGTTAAAGTTCGTGGGGACTATACCAACCCGGGCGAAGTTTTCACTTTAGAAACGAGTGGGGGCTTGAAGCTGGGAGAAAGCAGCGCGGTTGAACTGCTTTATCAAGCTTATCGCGCAGAAACTTTTTCTTGGGCCGTAGGGGTGCGGGCTTGCTTAGGTTTGGATAATAGGTTATAATGGAAATGATTGGATTTTGGGAAGGGCTTGATGGAGTTTTAAGATGAGGGTGTTTAAAGTTTTGAAAATTGGAATTTTGGTATTATTTGGGGTTTGGTGCTTGGGACTTGGAAGTTTGGCTTTTGCTCAGGAAAAGCTTAAGGATGTTCCAGACAGCCACTGGGCGGCTTCGGCAGTTTATGACTTAATTAAGTTAGGCATTACCAAGGGTTACCCGGATGGAACTTTTCGCGGCAATAAGCCCATCACTCGCTACGAAACCGCGATTTTTCTTTCTAAGTTGGTAAAAGCCCTGGGGACGGAGAATATTAAGCCCGAATTAGAAAACTTAAGAAAAGAAATTTTAGAAATAAAAAAAGAAAGTAAAAAGCAGCCTCTTTTGAAGGGGTGGTATGGGGGTGATTGGAAGATTGGCAATCTTCTTTTAGCTAAAGATATGGATAAAGGAGCGGTAGGAAGTTATCGTTTGGTTTTGTCTTCTTATCATCAGCTCTACGAGGGCGCGGAAGTAAAAATTAATCTTGATACTATGGACTTTGGTTATTTTGATGACGGTTCTGCCACTCAGGAAGGAAGGGGCTTGCTGGCGACGGATCTTCTGGATATTGAAACAAAACTTAAGCTTTCTCTGGGAGAACTTCCTTTGGAATTAAAATTGACTTATGGTCCAGGGCCTAAGCAGCACCAAGCAGATCCCACGGGCATTTTGCCCGCAGAAGTAGGAGTTACCTATTTGCGTCCTAATCCTGGGCTTGCGGCCGCGACAGATTTAGGAGGAACAGTTTTGACTCTTGGTTATTATGCCCTTCAGGGAAATGATTTTAATTTAACTGGTAAAGTCAATACTGGCCAATTGACGGGAAGCATTTCCTTTAACCTGCCGGTTTTCTTAAGGAATTTAAATTTAACTTTGACTGGGGATTATATTTCTCAAGGTCTTTTTTCTTCTTCTTCTCGGGATGTGAGAGCAAAGGTTGATCTTCTTCTGCCATTGGTAGAAAGAATTGAAGCAAAAGCTACCTTGGGGGCAGGAGGGAGTAGCGCGAGTGAAATGATGGTTAGCGGGGCCCTTTCTCTTAAAGACCCTTTGGAGACCGGAACGGTCATCACCTTGAGGGGAGCCAAGATTGGTTCTTCTTACTTTAATCCTCTTTTCATTAACGAAGAATATTATTTTGCCGGATTAGATTTCTTTAATCGTCCTTTGACTGCGGGGACAGTTCAAATTGGTGGTGTTTTAACTCAGAATCTTTCGGATAAGTTGCGTTTGGTGGGAAAGGGAGATGTTAGGTTGTCGGGCGCTTACCGTTATGAAGGAGAAAAAGCGCGGCTTACGGCGGAAGGCGGAATTTATTATGACCTTGCTCCTAACGCTAACTTAGGAGCGGCCTACCTTATTGATAAAGATCGATCCACCGGAACCACTTCTGATTTAACTCAGATCGGACTTAGATATTACTTCTGAGTTTTCCTCATATTTATGCTTTCTGCATCTAAAAAAATCATTGGCAAAAAGGTTATTCATCTTGAAGAAATTGATTCTACCAATGAAGAAGCGCGGAGGTTAATTGAAAAAGGAGAAGATGAAGGGGTGGTGGTGGTGGCTGACTATCAGAGCGAGGGGCGGGGAAAACCGGGCAATCGCTGGTATTCAGAAAAAGGAGTAGGGGTTTATCTTTCTGCGATTGTTAGGCCTTTCAAAAATCCCAAAGACCTTTCTTCTATAACTCTTTTAGGGGCTAGGGCGGGGATTGCGGCTATCATGAAGGTTTCAGGTTTGCAAGGAAAAATTAAACCCCCCAATGATATTATGATTAACGATAAAAAAGTGGGTGGGGTTTTAGTGGGGAGGGTTTCTTCTGGTCATCTTATTATTGGTATCGGGATAAATGTCAACCACAAGAAAGAATCATTTCCCGAAGAAATTAAAAACCGTGCCACCTCGCTTAAAATGGAATGTGGGAAAAACATCTCTATTGGGAAATTTATCGAAGTTTTGATTTCCGAGCTTAATCGGGAATATCTTGAATACTTGAGGAAAGTTTGATAGGATAAGGAAATAGAGCAGAAATTTGAGAGTGTAAAGCGTTACTTGTAAAAGGGAGAATCGTTAATGGCTCTGCGGGGAATAAGAGGGGCAACTACGGTTGAGAGAAATAGCAAAGAAGAAATCTTGGCAGCAACCAAGGAGTTGCTTTCTCAGATGATTTCGGCAAATGAAGTAAAGATTGAGGAAATTGCCTCGGTGATTTTCTCAGTTACTAAAGATTTAAATGCCGAATTTCCAGCAGCGGCGGCAAGGGAGTTGGGGTGGAATAATACTCCCCTTCTTTGTACCAACGAAATCGATGTTCCAGCAAGTTTGCCAAGATGCATCCGCGTTCTTATGCATGTCAATACCGAAAAAAGTCAGAAAGAAATAAAACATATTTATTTAAAAGAAGCGCAAAAGCTTAGAGCTTCTTAGAAAATTCAGCATTGAGGAGGCAAAAGAAATGATTATCATTATGAAACCCGATGCTACCGATGAGCAGATAAATCATGTTACGGAGAAGCTGAAAAAGTTGGGCTTTGGGGTTCACCTTTCTAAGGGAACAGAGCGCACGGTGATTGGGGCAATTGGGGATAAAACCACCCTTCAGCTGGAAACGATTCAAATGCTGCCGGGGGTTTCTGAGATTGTTCCTATCCGCAAGCCCTATAAATTGGTCAGCCGGGAGTTTAAAGTTGAAGATACGGTAGTAGAGGTTTCCGAGAAGTTAAACATTGGTGATCAAATGCCGGTTGCGGTAATTGCTGGTCCTTGCTCGGTGGAGTCGCGTGAGCAGATTTTAGAAGTAGCGGAAGCGGTTAAAAAAGCAGGAGCGGTGGCTCTGCGGGGAGGAGCATTTAAGCCGCGTACTTCGCCTTATAGTTTTCAAGGGTTGGGAGAGGAAGGGCTAAAACTTTTGAAGGAAGCAAAGGAAAAAACCGGATTGCCTATTGTAACGGAGGTGCTAGATACCCGTGATGTGTCTTTGGTGGCAAAATATGCCGATGTTCTTCAAATTGGAGCGCGGAACATGCAGAATTTTACTTTATTGAGAGAGGTAGGAAAGGTGGGAAAACCGGTATTGCTCAAACGTGGTCCGGGAGCGACCATTGAAGAACTGCTTATGTCTGCGGAGTATATTCTTTCTGAAGGGAACCGAAATGTAATTCTTTGTGAAAGGGGAATAAGAACCTTGGAGACCTACACGCGGAACACCTTAGATCTTTCTGCGGTACCGGTGATAAAAAAGTTGAGCCACTTGCCGGTCATTGTTGATCCCAGTCACGGCACGGGAAGATGGGATTTGGTGCCGCCTATGGCAAAGGCGGCGGTGGCGGCGGGGGCGGATGGGTTAATTATTGAAGTTCATCCTCACCCCGACGAAGCCCTTTCGGATGGCCCACAGTCGCTCAAGCCCGACACCTTTGCCGAGCTTATGTCCGATTTGAAACATGTTGCGCAAGCTGTAAACCGAGCACTCTAGAAGAGCGAGCCTTCATACGGAGCAGGGGATAGGGTTATTATTTTGTTTATAATTTTTAACAAATCTTCTAAGCCAGACTGGTGAAGGGCAGAGATAGCTACGGCGGGCTGATATTTTTTTAGGTATTTTTTCATTTTGCTTTTGTTTTCTAATCTATCAATTTTATTAAAGACGGTGATTATGGGCTTAGTGATGCTTCCTAACTCTTCTAGAACAGAATAAACCGCATGCATTTGTTTTTCAAAGTAAGGGTGAGAAACATCTACCACATGTAAAAGGAGATCAGCCTCACTTACTTCTTCTAAGGTGGCGTGAAAGGCAGCAATTAGCTGGTGGGGTAGTTTTTGAATAAAACCCACGGTGTCAGTGAGCAAAATAATTTTTCCCGAAGGAAGATAAAGCCGTCGTGTAGTAGGGTCGAGGGTGGCAAAAAGTTTGTCCTCAACTAAAACTTCGGCGTGGGTAAGAGCATTGAGTAAAGTTGATTTTCCTGAGTTGGTATAGCCTACAAGGACCGCCACGGGGATTTGGCTGCGGCGGCGTTTTTCTCTTTTGAGGAAGCGTTCTTTTCTAACTTTTTCTATTTCGTCTTTTAGTTCTGCAATGCGCTTGCGGATTACACGGCGATCATATTCTAATTTGGTTTCTCCCGGTCCGCGCGTGCCAATTCCTCCTCCTAGCCTAGACATGAGAACTCCATGGCCCGTGAGGCGAGTGAGTAAAAAGTTTGCCTGGGCTAGCTCTACTTGCAGCCGCCCCTCACGGCTTTTAGCATGCTGGGCAAAAATATCTAAAATTAACTCCGTACGATCAATAACTTTTACTCCTAAGGCGTCTTCGAGGTTTCTTTCTTGAGAAGGGGATAGTTCGTGATCAAAAACCACCAGATTGGCATCCACTGCCGTTGATTTTGCTTTCAATTCCTCTAATTTGCCTGAGCCGATAAAATAGCGCGCATCCGGCTTATTTCTTTTTTGAGCTAAACTTCCTACGATGACGGCTCCTGCGGTCTCGGCTAATCTTTTTAATTCCTCGAGGGTGAGAGGAAGGGGAAATTCCTCTTTAGGAAGTTCCACCCCTACTAAAAAGGCCTTTTCTTTAGGTGGAAAGTAATTCATGTGAAAATTAATCTTGTTTAATTATAGCATGATATACTATAATCGTAGTGTGGGGGAAGCAAAGAAGATACTAATTGTTGATGATGAGCCGGATGTGGCTTCACTTCTAACCCTGCTTTTAAGATCTCAGGGCTACGAAGCAGTAGTAGCCAGCGACGGACGGCAGGGTTTAGAGTTGGCGCGCAAAGAAAATCCCGATCTCATTATTTTAGACATTATGCTGCCGGGATTAGATGGATATAAAATCGCGCGTATGTTAAAATTTGACGAGAGTTATAGTCACATTCCCATCATCATGCTAACCGCAAAAGTACAAGAAAAGGATAAAGCCCTGGGTTTGGAGACCGGGGCCGATGAATATTTAACCAAGCCCTTTGATACTCAGTTGCTTTTAAAAAAAGTAAAGGAGATATTAGAAAGGAAAAAGTGATTTATGGCTAACGCAGGAAAATCTTTAAGAGAAAGCTTGGTGGCCAGCGGACTTTTGACGGAAGACCAGGTTCGAGATGCCATTGAAGAAAGTCGGAGCACGGGGGAAACTTTAATTAAAAGCATCTTGCGTCTTGGCTTACTGGATGAAAATACTTTGATTAATTTTTTAGAGAAAGAAATGGATATTCCCCGGGTTGATCTTTCTACTTATTTGATTGATCAAAAGGTAATCAATTTGGTTCCGGTCACTACTGCTAAAAAATACAAGTTAATTCCTCTTTTCAGAGTAGGGGAAGTGCTCACGGTGGCTATGGTTGATCCCTTTGATGTGATTGCCTTAGACGAAGTAAGAGCGGTAAGCAAATGCGATGTTGAGCCCATGGTGGCCACTACCCGGGAGATTGATCGGGCCATTGATCAGTACTACGGAGTGGCGGGAACTATTGAAGAACTAATCCGAAGCATTGCTCCCACGGAAGAGGCAGCCAAAGCTGCCTTACCAGCGGTTACGGAAGGAGTCCCTCCTGAAGAAGCACCGGTAGTAGAACTGGTAAACATAATTATTCTTCGAGCAATTAACGAAGGGGCTTCGGATGTGCACATTGAGCCTACAGATAGAAAGGTGCGCATTCGGTATCGGGTAGATGGAATCTTGCACGATGTTTCTGCTATGCCTTCTTTTTTACATTCTCCTTTAGTTACCCGTATTAAAGTTATGGGGAGAATGGATATTGCGGAGTCCCGTCTTCCACAAGACGGGCGTTTTGAGCTTAAGCTAGAAGGAAAAGTGATTGATGTGAGGGTTTCCACTTATCCTACCATTTATGGGGAAAGTTTAGCCATGCGCTTGTTGGATAAAAGCGGTGTTTTGTTTGGGTTAAAAGAATTGGGTCTTTCGGCCGAGAATTTAAAAATTTATGAGGAGGTTATTAAGCGTCCTTACGGCATTATTTTGGTAACGGGGCCCACGGGTTCCGGTAAAACCACAACCCTCTATGCTACTTTAAATCACATTGTTTCCCCAGAGAAAAATATTATGACTATTGAGGATCCGGTGGAGTATGAACTGGCGGGAGTACGCCAGTCACAAATTAACCCCAAAGCAGGGCTAGATTTTGCTAATGCGCTTCGTTCGATTTTGCGGCAAGACCCGGATGTAATTTTGGTGGGGGAAATTCGCGATCCGGAAACGGCGCGGGTGGCTATCCAAGCGGCGCTTACCGGGCACTTGGTATTTTCTACTTTGCACACTAATGAGGCCGCCGGAGCAATCGGCCGTCTGCTCGATATGGGCATTGAGCCTTTTTTGACGGCTTCTTCTTTAGCCGCCGTTTTAGCACAGCGCTTGGTAAGAACTATTTGTCCACGGTGCAAAGAGTCCTTACGTCCTCCTAAAGATCTTCTGGAAAGAGTGGGACTTGATTCCCAAAAGGAATATATCTTTTATCAAGGAAAGGGCTGCCGTCACTGTCGCAACACCGGTTATAAGGGAAGGACGGGAATTTTTGAAATATTGGTAGTCGATGAAAGGATTAGAAATTTGGTTTTTTCAAAAGCGACCGCTTCGGAAATTAAGAAGGCGGCAGTGGCGGCGGGAATGAAAACCTTGCGGGACGACGGTTTGCAAAAAGTTTTTGAAGGAAAGACCACTATTGATGAGGTCTTGAGGGTGACGCAACTTGACTAGTTTTTATTACAAAGCGCGTGATCGCTACGGGGTTTTGACTTCGGGCTATCTTGATGCCTCCGATCGGAAAGCGGTAGCGCAGCAGCTGGCTAGGATTGGATTGACTCCCATTTCTATCTTAGAAACGCAAACTTTGGGAATTACCCAGCAGTTAGAAAGATGGCTTATTTCCTTTACGAGAATTAAGCCCGAAGAGATGATTGTTTTTACCCGTCAGTTAGCAGCGGTACTGGAGGCGGGGATACCTTTAATTGAGGGCATAGAGGCGGTAGCGGAACAAGTGCAAGACCGCCGCCTGCGCACGGTGGCCTTTAAAATTAAAGAAGACATTGCGGGGGGACTAACTTTTTCCGATGCCTTAGATAATTATCGTAAAGTTTTTTCTCCTTTTATTATCAATATGGTACGAGCGGGGGAAAAAGCAGGTATTTTACCTCAGGTATTAGACCGCATCTCCAATCTCTTAGAAAAGGACTTGGAAACGACTAACAAAATTAAAACTGCCACTCGCTATCCCTTGATGGTTTTGGTGGCCTTGGCCATAGCCTTTGTTATTATGACTATCTATGTAATCCCTCAATTTGCCTCTTTCTTTGCGGCTTTTAAAACTGAGCTTCCTCTGCCTACGAAAATGTTGATCTGGTTTAATCGTTTTATCACCCGATATTGGTATTGGTTTGTGGGATTGGTGGCTTTGGGCTATTGGTCTTTCCAAAGGTTTATAAGCACAGAGAAGGGACGCTACCAGTTCGATCATTTTATTCTTTCCAGTCCGGTTTTTGGGCCGCTTTTTGCTAAGATTTATTTATCTCGTTTTTCAAGGATGCTTGCTTCCATGTTGGGAAGTGGCATTCCCATTATCGAAGCCCTTTCTATAACTTCAGAAGTGGTGGAAAACAAAGTTATTGCGCGGGTGATTATTGATGTGCGGGATGAGGTAAACAAAGGAAAAAGCTTGCACGAGCCCATGCGGGGAAGTCGAGTTTTTCCTCCTATTGCCGTGGCGATGGTAGCGATTGGAGAAAAATCGGGTACCCTGGAAAACATGCTTAATCGGGTGGCGGATTATTTTGACCGCGAAGCGGATTATATTATCAAGAATTTGACCCCCTTGCTGGAGCCAATGTTGATTGCCGGGCTGGGAGTTATTTTATTAATTTTTGCTTTGGGCATCTTTTTGCCCATGTGGGACTTGGTTAAGATTTACAAAAGTTTTTAGATTTGAAAAAGGGGCTTGACAAATTTGGAGGGAGGGGTATAATTTAAAAAAAAGTTTTGAAAAAGGAGGGAAAAGAAAATGGGTTGGTTAATTGCGGCGGGAATTATTGCTTTGATTTTTGGGCTGCTTTTGCTTAGTTCCCGGGACTTTTTAGCAAACTTTGGAGCGTTTTTTAATCAAAGCTTAGGCAAGGTTAATGGTTTTCTCTCTCCGGTTCGTATTTTAGTAGGGATTATTTTAGTGATTATTGGGGGCTGGTTAATTTCGGTCGCTTTTAGTTATCCTGATCTTTGGTACTTGCACCTTATTGGCGCCTTGGCTTTGATTTTTGGTTTGCTTTATTTATTTGTTCCGCAATGGCTTGATATGTTATCCAATGTTTGTAATCAAGTCCTTCTTTCTACAGACGAGTTGGTGATTGGGGCAAGGATTGTGGTGGGAATTATCTTTATCTTAGCCGCCATCTACATGTTCTTTTCCGCTTATTTAATCCGCTAGAATTTTTAGAAAAAAGGAGGTGAGAAAGTAAATGAAAAAAGGTTTTACGCTAATTGAGCTGGTAATGGTGATTATCATTCTTGGCATTTTAGCCGCAACCGCTCTTCCCAGGTTTGTTGACTTGCAGAGTAAAGCGCGCGAAAGTGCAGCCAGGGGAACCTTGGGGGGAATTCGCGCTGCTATTGCCATTAGGTACGCCAGCAACGCCGCTTACAACAGCTCTTATCTATATCCTGCTAGCTTATATCCCGACATGTTCCACGACAGCCGCATCCCGGTAGAACCCTATTCAAACTCTTCCGCTGTGACCGTAGGAACTGGGGCACCTTCTGCTGATGGTTCGGGCTGGAAGTATGACTCTACCACGGGTGTGGTTTGGATTAACGACAGCGATTACAGCGACTACTAATTAATTTTGCTGGCTAGCTAGCAAAAGCCCTCTGATGGGTTCATCGGAGGGCTTTTTGTTGGGAGAGGGGATGGGGGTTTGATTAAAATGTCTAGAGGAAAAATTATCGTTTTTCTTAGTTTCTTTTTCATTTCCTTACTCTGGTTTTGGAAAGAGGCCTTTTTCAATTATCTTTTCTGTTTTAGCGATCTTACTTTCTACTTTTACCCTTATCGTTATTTTATGTCCGAGTGTATCAGAAAAGGAGTTATTCCCCTTTGGAATCCTTATCTTCTGCTGGGCTATCCCTTTTTGGCCACTCTTCAGCCCGGAGTTTTTTATCCTTTTTCTTTGCTTTATTATTTATTTCCTTTTGATCGAGCTTTCAGCTGGTTTTTGATTTTGCATTATCCCCTTGGTTGTTTCTTTATGTATCTTTTGTGCCGGGAGTTTAAATTTTCTCAGGCGGCTTCAGTTGCTTCAGGTTTAACTTTTGGTTTTTCTGGTTATCTTTTATCGGTTTTGCACATGCCTAACACTCTTTCTTCCGTCATCTGGCTGCCGCTGGTTTTGCTGTACTTTAGAAGATCTTTACTGCCTACTGCCTACTCTCTACTGCCTACTAACGTAATCCTTACCAGTATCTTTTTGGCTTTTATGTTTCTAGGGGGCGAGCCAACCGTGCTGTACGGGACGGTGCTGATGATGGTTGGGTATGGGGTCTTGATGAATCAAAAGCATACCGTGCGTGGTGTCTTGCGAGGGGTGGGGTGGCTTGGGGTGGTATTGGTTCTAGCGGGGTTGCTTTCGGCAGTTCAGCTTTTGCCTTTTGTAGAGCTTTTTTTTCATTCCTCTCGTGCGGGAGGGATAACTTTTGCCGAAGCCAGCTACTTTTCGCTTCCGGCAAAAAAATTACTAGAATTCATTTTTCCCTATTTCTTTCACCTTACTGAATTTCCCTGGGCGACAGTGGACTGGGCAAAGTTTCCCTACTTGGGGATTATACCAGCAGTTCTTGCTCTTTTTGCTTTGTTCTTCAGTAAGAACCGAAGAACTTGGTGGCTCGGACTAGCCGCTTTGGTCATAATTTTTATTATTTTGGGGTCTAATTCTCCTCTTCCTCTTTACTACTTTCTTTATAAATTTGTCCCGGGGTTTAACTTCTTTCGTTATCCCATTAAATTTACTTTTGTTTTGGTTTTTATAGTTTCTGTTTTAGTCGGGATGGGAGTTGAGGCCTTAGAAGAAAGAATAAGGTCTAGAAAACTTGTCTTGACGATTACCGCTTGGGGACTTTTAATTTTAATTCCTCTTTTGGTTCTTTATTTTTATCTCCAAGCTCATTCTCAGGCTATTTTTTTAATTTTGCGCCCTCTTTTTGCGGATGAAATTAGACAAGGGTATGAAGAATTTGTAAGATCCGTAACTGTTCCCCGTGATTTAGCCAATTTTGGAATTTTGATTTTTCTTTTAGCACTTTTTCTGGGCTGGTTAATGCTTTGTTCTTTTTCTAAAACTTTAGCTAGAGCCCTCGGTTGGGGTTTGGTTCTGTTAATTTTTATGGATCTCTATACCGCTAATGCGGGAAGCAATTTTTCTTTTCCGGCCAAGCTTTATCGAGAAATTGTTCCCCCGAACATTCGCCTACTTTTAGCAGATAAAGGCACTTTTCGTTATTTTGTGTCACCAGAAATTTATCGGCAGGCCCACTATGAAAACTATCAAGATTTTCATGATTATCAGAGAGCCTTGTACCTTTTACGGGAACGCTTAACTTCCAATCAGGGAATGCTATTTTCTCTTTCAGATGTTGATGGTTACGAGTCGCTTAGAGGAAAAGATCAAGATAAAATTTTACAACGAATTTGGAAGCCCGATACTTTGGAAGGAATAAGTATTCTTAATCTGCTCAATGTCAAGTACTTAGTTTCTGCTGGCCCTTTTAAACAAAAGGGCTACCAACTTTTGACCCAAACTAAAGACCCTCTTCGCTCAGGAGAGATTTGGCTTTATCGAAATAATAACTGCCTGCCTCGCAGTTTTTTTGTTCCTAAAGCAAAGGTCCTAGCAGATCGTGAGGCAATTTTAGATTATCTTTTTAGTCCGCAATTTAAACCCACGGAGGAAGTGATTTTAGAGCAGGAAGTTAAAAGTCCCGGGGGATTCTGGTTTACCAGCGAATGGTTTTATCCTGGCTGGAAGGCGTATGTCAATGGGAAAGAAACAAAAATCTATCGGGCGAATTACATGTTCAGAGCAGTTCCGGTTCCTTCTGCCAAAGCAGAAGTTAAATTTGTTTATGAGCCGCCGCTTTTTAAGTGGGGGTCGATAATTAGCATGGCTACTTTTTTAATTCTTCTTTCTTTCCTATTTCTAAATAAGTACCAATAACTTCGATTGAGAAGTAAAGAATAACAGGGACGAAATGTAAAGTTAAGCGATTAAGCAAGGTATCATCAAAGATAAACCTGTCTAAGCGAGTAAAGCAAAAGAGAATGAAAATCATTAGCCACTGCAAGAAAATGATAATTAAAAGATAAAGGTGGGGTTGAGCAAAGGATAACTTTGGAAAAAGGAGCAAAGTAGCTAAAAATAGGATTCCGAGCAAATGCCAGTTGTCCTCAAAAAAGGCATTTCTCCAAATGGCTTGCACAACTTCTCGTCCTAAAGTTAGAAAGGGTAATTTAGGAAGGGAGGTAAGAGCTTCGGAAGAATAACTTTTAAGAGTATAAAATTGATGGTAGCTCAGCCAGGGTAGGCAAAGAAGAAGAAAAATTAAAAAAGCCAAGCCCAAGCTTTTTTTATCTTCCCAACTTAAATTTTTTCTTTCTGAAAATATAAAGAAGGAAGCGACCAAAATATTTATTCCCGCATAGTACAAGCCTGATTTTTTAACCCAGACGGAGATTCCCAAAAGAAAGGCACTAATTAGAAGAAAACCAAAAGAAGCTGACTTATTTGCCTTAAAAGTTTTAAAGAAAAGAAAAAGGTAAATGGTAGCGGCACAGTAATAAAAAGCTTGTGGAAAATCTGAATAAGCGGTGCTCGCGTGAAAGACTAATAGGGGAATAGAACTCAGGAAAAAGGTGCCAATGAGAGCGTACCAAGAAGAAAAACTCCGCTTTAGTGCTCGGAAAAAGATGATGAGAAAAGAGATAAAAAGGAAAGGGTAAGCCAAAGTAAGAATACTATCATCGAAGCGGAGTGTGGCAAGAGCAGGCCAGGCCAAAGACAAAAAAGGAAACGGGGGTTTGTCTCCAACCGCAGGAGCTCCCAGGAAAGTACGGTTGAGAAAGATAAATTTTGTTGCCAGGGCATAACAGCGAATAATGTCGGGGTCGATAACTGGTTTGATGAAGGAGAAGAAAAAAACAAGGAGAACTTTGAGGACGATAACACAGAAAAAGATAAATATAATAGTCCTCACACCCAAATTCCCTTTCCTGGGAAAAGAAGTGTCAGTTTTACTTGGAAAGAAGGATCGAAAGCTAAAACAAAATAAACTGAAGGCCAAGAATAAGTCAGTTGCGGAAATGGTAATGAAGTTTAGAGGGATCTTGGCTAAGGACATTAGAAACATAATGATGATGTGTCCTCCCCAGCCCGCAGAAAAAGCCAAAGCAAGCATTTCCCAAAAATTTAAAACCAGCCTTTTTCTTAGCAAAGCTTTTAAAATAACTAAGCCGAGAATAAAAGGAATTAATAAAGTTAGCGTTAGGGTTAAATAAAAAGTCATATCTTTTTTGCCTTTAAAAGGTATGCTCCTTTTCTAAAGGTTTTCCAAAGATAAAAATTTTTGAGATAATTTCTATTTATTTCTTGATCAAAAACCAAAAGGTATGGGGCGTTAGCAGTTAATGGTCTTGGGAAGAGGTAGTAAGCAGCTTTAGCTTTTCCGTAAGAAAGTTTGGTATCAACTTCAAATGAAGAAGAAGGCGGCAAATGCTGGTCAGCAAATTTAAGAAAAGGGTAATAGTCCCTGGGATTTATTAGGGTTCTTTTTTCTTCCAGGGTTTTTCCTAAGAAAATCAAATCGCGTCGAAAAGCAATCCAGTTATTTACCCAAGAACTTAGCTCGAGAAAAAGCCAAAAAGTTAAAAGAAGAATTAGAAATGGACGGCGAAGGTCAAAATAAGGTTTTAGTAAAAAAGTAATGGCTAGAACAATTAATAGAAAATAGTTGAGGTAACGAAGAAAGGGTCCCCCAAAGAGCCGCGGACTCCTGATTACCAAAAAGTTAAAACCATCAGGTTCTCGTCCCCGCGGTCCCCAAAACTCTTGCCAAGCGGCCAAAGATTTTTCCGCCAAAGTCCCTTTGATAAATTTAATTTCCTTGATCTCTGCAGTTCCCGGACCTTGAAAAGGGAAAAATAACAGGTGATTAATATAAGCGGAACCCCGGTGATAAGACGAAAGGTTTAGATAGTAATTGTGGCATTGACCTGGTTTTCGAAGGTAAAAAGGATAACTTTGAAGAGGATGAAATCGAAGGTTTTCCAATGCCCAGGAGACTTCGCCGATGCCGTCTTTTGAGGTTTTCATTTTCACTACCAGCAAATCATATTTTTTAGATGGGATATTTATGGGCATAAGATTATAAATTCCTGTAGAAGAAGTAGTAGAACTAATAGTTAATCCAGCAGAAGAAAATTCAATTTTTGTCTCTGGGTTAGGAGAGCGCCAAAGGTATTTGGGGTGAAGGAGACTAATTTCATTCTGGGCAAGCGTTTGGCTGCAAAGGGTAAACGCTAAAACGGTGATAACTCCAATTTTCATTTGCACTCTTTAATTTTACCACGAAGACGCAAAGATACAAAGGTACGCGAAGAGTGATATAATATTGTGTAGAAATGAAAGTTGATTTTCGGGATCTTCTGATATATTTTATTTTTCTCTTCTTGGCGCTTGTTTTCTTTTATCTCTTTTTAACTGGAGCAAATATCCTTTCCTTTCGTGATCTTTCTCTATATTTTTACCCTTTGCGATTTCTGATGGTGGAATTGGTTAAATCTTTCCAGCTTCCTCTTTGGAACCCTTATCTTTTTTGTGGTTACCCGCTTTTGGCCACTTTACAAATTGGGTTCTTTTATCCTTTGAGCCTTATCTATTATCTTCTGCCTTTTAATCTTGCTTTTAACTATTACACGATTATGCACTACTTTTTAGGGGCTTTGTTTATGTACTGGCTTATGCGGCACTTTGGGCTTTCGCATTCATCCTCGTTTCTTTCTGCTTTGGTTTTTGCTTTTTCCGGATATTTACTTTCTATGGCTAACATGAATACCACTTTAACTTCTGTGATTTGGCTGCCACTGGTTTTGATATTTTGGGATAAAGTGGTGAACCCTCACCCCCGTCCCCTCTCCCTCTGGGAGAGGGGAGTACTGCCTACTGCCTACTTCCTACTGCCTACTAAGGTGATCCTCACAAGTGTCTTTCTCGCTCTTATGTTTCTGGGGGGAGAGCCCACCGTACTGTATGGGACAGTCCTGATGATGGTGGGGTACATGGTTTTGATAAATCAAGACCATACGCTGCGTGGGGTATTGCGCGGGGTGGGGTGGTTGGTTGCGGCTTTGGCGGTGGCGGGAATGTTAACGGCGGTTCAGCTTTTCCCTTTTATGGAGGTAGTTTTGCATTCTTTGCGCATGACAAAAACTGATTTTAGCTTTATGGCGGCTCGCTCCTTCCCTCCACAAGAGATGATCAATTTCCTTCTTCCTTTTTTCTTTGGCAATCCCCTTGCTGGAACCTATGAGAAAGGCCTTTTGGGAGATCAATTTCAAACCTGGCTCCTTTCTCCTTATGTAGGATTTTTTCCTTTGTTTTTTACTTTTATTTCTCTTAGTAAAATCGATCGCAAAAGCCTTTTCTTTTGGCTTGTGTTAGTTTTTTCCTTCCTTCTAAGCTTTGGCAGGTTTACCCCCGTTTATGGATGGTTTTTTAACTTCTTTCCTGGGATAAAGCTCATTAGATATCCAGTTAAGTTTATTTTTTTGGCGGTTTTTTCTATGGCGGTGCTTTCTGGCTTTGGATGGGAAAGGTTTTTTCAAATCTGGGAGCAAAAAGAAAAATTGGGGAAGTTGATTTTTGCTTTGGCTATGCTTTTGATTTTGCTCTGGGCTGTGGGGTTTGTGGGGGAGCAAGCTAAGACCCAGATATTTTATTACCTAAAGAGTTTTTATCCCAGCAATTTACATCCATATCTAACAAAACTTCTTTGGGAACTTATGGCCCTCAATCTTTGGAACCTAGGGAACTTAGTGCTCATTTTAGGGCTGGGGTTAGTAGTTATCTATTTAGGTTATAAATATATTTTCAGTCGGAAAACGGTAGTTTTTATGATATTGGTTATCGTAATTTTGGATTTAGCGGCGGCAAACATTGGGATAAATCCTTCTGCTGAGGCCAAAATATTTAGCACTATTCCTTTCAATTTGAAAATATTGCTCTCGGATAAAAGCTGGTTTAGGTATTATGTTTTTCCGGGAACCGCCAAGGAAAATGTGTTGGCCCATTTATCTTTTAATCAATCACTTCTTAATCAAAAGGATAACTTTCAACCTAACTGGCTTGTGCCGTATCGTCTTTTCGGTCTTTCTGGTCGAGAGTCAATTGAACCGGAGCATATAAAGTTTTTGGTTGCTCCTTCTCAAGAGCTGCTTAAGGTAGCAGGGGTTAAGTATCTTCTTTCGGATGTGCCTTTAGCTGGTTACAAACTTTTGCGCCATAAAAATGTAGGAGGAATTCATACTTACCTGTATTTGAGTCCCACTGCTTTTCCTCGGGTTTATATACGCAATTCTTTGGAAGATCAGGCAATACAGCAAGGGTCGAGGTGTGAAATTTTTAAAGAGAAAAACAACGAAATTTCGCTTCAAGCTTCTTTAGTTAAGCCGGGATATTTATTTTTAAGCGATACTTACTATCCAGGTTGGCGAGTTTGGGTGGATGGCAAAGAAAAGAAGATTTACCGGGCAGATAAATTTTTCCGGGCGGTAGGGCTTGAGGCGGGCAAACATCAGGTCCGTTTTCTTTACGATCCATTCTCTTTTAAACTAGGAGCTTTGGTTTCGGTTTTGTCCTTTTTAGGAATAGTAGGTTGGCTATTTTTAATGGGGATAAGACAAAAATGACAAAAGAAAAATATCGCACAGTTTTTATTCTGGGTTTGATTTTATTGATGCAGTTTGTACTTCGCATTCCCTTTTTAGAAGAACCATTAGAAGGGGACGAAGGGGTTTATGCTTACATCGGCCAGGGTCTTCTTCGAGGCGAAGTTCCTTATCGTGACTCCTTTGATCATAAACCTCCGGGAATTTATTTTATTTATGCCGGGATTTTTAAGATCTTTGGTCCTAGTTTACCTGCTTTGAGAAGATTTACCCTCTTTTACACTTTCTTAACCACTTTTCTTCTCTTTTGGGTGGGTTTTCTTTTGCTGGGAAAGACCGGAGCCTTACTTTCTGCCATGTTATTTGCTCTTTTTTCAAGCGGACCTTTCCTAGAAGGAACTTCTTCTAACACGGAAGTTTTTATGAATTTACCGCTATTGTTGGCGCTTTTATGCTTTTTGCTAGCTGAAAAAAGTAAATCGCCTATCAGAATTGACATTTTTTATTTTTTAACGGGATTATTCCTGGGCTTGGCGACGATGATCAAGCAGGTAGCATTCCTCAATTTTTTGGCAGTAGCGGCTTTTCTTTTTTTCTCTTTTTGGTTGAGTAAGGAGTCGAAGCAAAGGAAAGCTTTGGCTTTTCTATATCTAAGCTTAGGTTTTTTAATCTTTCCCTTTCTTTTTGCAGCTTACTTCTTGGCCAAAGGTGCCTTTTGGGATTTTGTGGCTAAAGGTTTCTGGGTGAATTTTTCCTATTTAAAGCCCTTTTGGGGTCCGATTCACATCACTTGGGCAAGATTAAATTCTTATCGTATTTTTTATCTGATTTTAGAAGAGTCACCTCTGCTTCTTTTCTCAGTTCCTGCGGCCATATATATTTTGTTCAGGGATCGCCGTCCGTTCCTTCTTTTGTCAATCTGCTGGGCTGGGGCAATAGCAGCGGGAATTTTCATCAGTCGTTATCTTTTCGGGCATTATTTTGTTCCTCTTTTACCCATGCTTTCCATTTTTTCTGCCTATTTTATTTTAAAAATACAAGAAGGGATTTTCCCTGAGCAGGTGAAGCGCCTTTTTGTAGGAAGTGCCATAATTTTGGGATTAATAGCCATTTTAGTTTTCCACAAATTTTATTTAATCTACACTCCAGATCAAATTTCTTTTGCCCGTTATCATTTAGATAATTTAACCATGGCTAGGGAAGTAGCGGAAATTATAAAAAAGCGAACTACTCCTGAGGATAAAGTTTTGGTTCTAGGTGAAAGTCCGATGATCAATTTCTATGCTCAGAGGAAATCTCCGGCTAGATATCTTTATCCCCCTTTTCATTTTCCTAAGCTTTTTGAGGAAGCTGGTCGTGAAGCACAGAAGATAATAAAAGAGAAAAAAGCAAAGTATATCATTCTAACTCGGCCGGTTCATCATGAGCTTTTTTCTCTGTTGGAAAAGGGTTATAAATTGGTGGGGGTTAAAGAAGGAAGATATCACGGCAAAATTATAAAATGGGGAATTTTTGAAAGAAAAGGCACTGGGATTACGCCTTAAAAACTCCAGCAAAATCTTGCCCAACTTCTCCCGTGCCCCCTTCTCATCCTGCGAAACCCCGTACCAAACCAGCTAAAACGCAAGGTTGAAAGACCGCTTGATCTAGGTTATACTAAAATTGTGAAGCGCTGGTATCTTTATCCGGAACGTGAAGAATCTTTAGCTCTGGTAAAAACTTTAGGTGTTTCTCCTATTTTAGCTAAGATTTTGATTAATCGGGGCATGGAAGAAGTTTCTGAAGCAGAAAAGTTTCTTTTTCCCAAGTTAACGGACCTTAAAGACCCCTTTGATATCCCCAACATTAGAACCGCGGCTTTGCGGGTGCTCAGGGCAAGAGATTTAAAAGAGAAGGTTTTGGTCTTTGGGGATTATGATGTAGATGGAGTGACGGGCACGGCTATTTTGATTCATACTCTAAAACTTTTGGGCCTTGAGGTTTCTTATTACATTCCTCATCGCTATGGAGAAGGTTATAGCTTGTCTTTAGAAGCAGTGAGAAAAATAGCCGAGTCCGGAGTTAAATTGATTATCACTGTAGATTGCGGCATTGCCAGTGCGATAGAGGTCGAAGAAGCGAACGCCTTAGGAACGGAGGTTATTGTTACCGATCATCATCAACTTCCCGCTCGACTTCCCGCTGCTTTTGCCATTGTCAATCCCAAGCAGATTGTTGGGTATCACCCTTCAAAAAATTTGTCGGGTGCGGGGGTGGCTTTTAAATTTGCCTGGGCGCTTTTGCGAGAGGCAGGAATAAAAGATTCTATCTTTTTGACTTCGCTTTTGGATTTGGCAGGATTGGGAACTATTTCTGATGTGGTTCCTCTAACTGGGGAAAATCGAGTTTTGGCGGCAGTAGGTTTGAGGTGGCTAAACGAACGAAAGCGAGTAGGTTTAAAGCACTTAGCCGAAGCGGCTTCCCTTTATGGCCCCTTGAATGAGAATCATATTTATTTTGGGTTAGGTCCGCGTCTTAATGCGGCGGGAAGATTGGCTCATGCTTCTAAGTCGGTCGAACTTTTGCTGGCAGAAGACCCAGTTTTGGCCCAGCAAATTGCCCTGGAACTAAATCGCATTAATGGGGAGAGGCAAGATTTAGGAGCTTTAGTAAAAGAAGAAGTATTAAGCCAGATTGATCAGGAATACTTGGAACAGAATAAGCTCATTTTGCTTTGGGGAGAAGGGTGGCACCCGGGCGTAATAGGGATTGTGGCTCAACAACTAGTTGAACTTTATTATCGCCCCACGGTTCTTGTGGGAGTGAAGGATGGGGTAGGGAGAGGATCGGCACGGTCCATTGAGGGCTTAAACATTTATGAATTACTCGATTCTTGTCGTGATCTTTTTTGGGATTTTGGAGGGCATGAGGGGGCAGCCGGGTTTGAAATTCCTTCGGAAAATATTTCAGAACTTAACCGAAGGCTAAGGATGGAGGCAGATCAGATTCTTCAGCCGGAAGATTTAATTGGTAAAATTAAAATCGATGCCGAAATTCCTCCGGCTTATATTACTTTGAATTTGGTTAAGGAACTTGAGCGTTTGGCTCCTTTTGGAGAAGGAAATCCAGAGCCAGTTTTTATGATGCGCGGTGTTTCGCTTTCGGATTTTAAGCAGGTGGGGAGCGAGGGAAAACACCTTAAACTTTGGTTTAAAAAGGAGGGTTTGGGATTTGAAGCTATCGGGTTTGGGTTGGGGAAATTTGCCGAGGAGATAAGTTTTTCTAAAAATTATGATTTAGTATTTAATTTGGAAACCAGCGACTACAATGGATTTGAAGAAGTACAAATTTCCTTAATTGATTTGAGGGAGGCAGGGTTATGAAAGTTTTGGTTGTAGGCTCGGGAGGGCGTGAGCATGCTTTGGTTTGGAAAATAGCGCAGAGTCCGAAAGTCGAGAAAATTTTTTGTGCTCCGGGCAATGCAGGGATAGCAGGGTTAGCAGAAAAGGTAGAAATTAAAGCCGAAGATATTAAGGCCCTTAAACAATTTGCGCTAGAGCAAAAGATTGACTTAACTGTGATTGGCCCCGAGGCCCCTTTAGTTTTAGGGATAGTGGATGAATTTGAAAAAGAGGGGCTAAGAATTTTCGGTCCTCGCCAAAATGCAGCCATGATTGAAGGAAGTAAGGTCTTTGCTAAGCAATTTATGGTGAAGTATGGGATTCCCACGGCGGCTGCGGCCGTCTTTGATGACCCCGACCAGGCACTTGATTACCTTAATGAGATGGGAGTTCCCATGGTTATCAAAGCGGACGGCTTGGCAGCAGGAAAAGGGGTTGTGGTTTGTAAAACCAAAAAAGAAGCTATTTCTGCGGTGGAATTAATTATGAAAAAGAAGGAGTTTGGAAAAGCCGGAGATAAAGTGGTAATTGAAGAGTGTTTAGAAGGGGAGGAGGCCTCGATTTTAGCTTTTACCGATGGAAAATCGATTATTCCTTTGGCTTCTTCTCAAGATCACAAACGAGTTTTCGATGGCGACCGAGGACCCAATACGGGAGGCATGGGGGCATACTCGCCTGCGCCCGTAATTACCGAAAGGCTGATGGAAGAGATTGATCTGAATATTTTGAAACCTTTTGTTGAAGGCATGCGCCAAGAGGGAATGCCGTACAAGGGAGTAATCTATGCCGGAATAATGATTACCAAGCAAGGGCCTAAGGTTTTAGAGTTTAACTGTCGCTTTGGGGACCCAGAAACACAACCTGTTTTGATGCGCATGAAATCCGACATTGTTCCTCTTTTAGAAGCGGTAGTTGAAGAGAAACTTGATGATCGTATGATCGAGTGGGATAAGCGTGCCGCGGTGTGTGTAGTTTTGGCTTCCGGGGGTTACCCGGGAAAATACGAGGTTGGTTTTCCCATTGAGGGGCTTGACCGTGTAAGTCAATTGGAGAAGGTTGTGGTCTTTCATGCTGGAACCAAGGTAGACCAAAGACTAAAGACCGAAGACCAAAGACCGCAAGTGGTTACGGCGGGGGGAAGAGTTTTAGGAGTAACGGCGTTGGGTGATAGCATCAGGCTTGCCATAGATAAGGCCTATCGAGCAGTAGACCTGATTCACTTTAAAAATATGCATTACCGAAAAGATATCGGCAAAAAGGCCTTGAAGTATGAAAGGTGAGTTCTTAGTTGCCACCACTAATAAGCACAAACTGAAAGAGATTCAGCATATTCTAAGGGGGTTTAGGGTCAAGGGGCAAGAGGTGAGGGTGGTGGAAGATGGGAAGAGTTTTGAAGAAAATGCTGTTAAAAAAGCCAAGGCGGTTGCCCGTAAGTTCGGTCAAGTTGCCATTGCCGATGATTCGGGATTGATGGTGGATTGTTTAGGGGGAAAGCCGGGGGTGAAATCAGCTCGCTTTGCCTATCCTCCAACTCCCAAAAACCTTTGTAAAAAGTTATTATATGCTATCCGACACTGTAAGAATCGCAGAGCTAAGTTTGTTTGTGTGATTGCTATTGCCTCTCCCTCTTTGAAAATTCGAACCGTTAAAGGAGTTTGTCGCGGAAGGATAATTTATGAAATGAGAGGGAAAAACGGTTTTGGTTACGATCCCATTTTTGTCCCCGAAGGGTATAAAAAAACCTTTGCCGAAATGAAGCCCTCTATGAAAAATCGCCTCAGTCATCGAGCGAGGGCCATAAAAAAGCTTAAAAGGATCCTATTGGCTGAGGCATTAAAATAATAAAAGCGCCCGACAGGATTTGAACCTGCGACCTACTGGTTCGAAGCCAGCCGCTCTATCCGCTGAGCTACGGGCGCATAAATGTGTTATAATACTTCTAGTTATAATTATACTTCAGGATTAAGCTTTAGAAAAGATTAAATGTTCCAAGAAATTTTAGATGCCGAGCGACCAAACACTTGGACAAATTTAAAGCGTCTTTCTTTTCCTAGCCAAAGGGAATGGATCAAAAAGCACTTTAAAGAAATTTTGAAAACCTTGCAAAACCTTAAAGAGTTAGACGCTCACCTTTGGCACCTTATTGGCTATGCTTGCATCAACCATAATCTTTACAAAGAGGCAGAACTTCTCTATGATGAACTTCTAAAATTGTCGCGTAAATTTCGAGAAAATCTTAGTCTTCCCGCTTACTATTTAGGCATTGCTCATTTTCTCCAAGGGCGTTACCACGAGGCCTATCAGGATTTTAAGCTTGCTCATCAACATGATTTGATGGTCAAGAATTTTAACGGGCCATCGGCTCAAGCTTTAGCCTATATGGAAGAAACCCTTTTCCCGACTAAGGAAATAATTAAGCGCAATCAACAGAAGCTGGTTCAAGATTTGAGCGTGCCGCGGGTTTTGGCTCAGGTAGTGGGGCCCAATTGTCTTCGTACCATTCATAAGTGGAATTCCGCCACGCCTCTTTTTTCTCGAGGAATATCTCAAGGCGGGGGATATTTTTTAACCTTAAAAAATAGTCGAGGGGAGGTCAAAGGAATTGCGATTGATCCGGGTTACGATTTTTTTGACATTTTTCGCGATTTGGGATTAGGAATTGCGGATATTGATGCTATTATTATCACTCACGACCATGATGATCATACCGAATCGGTGGAAAGCATCCTTTCTCTTTTGGCCAAGTATAACGATTATAACCCCCAAAAGGTTTCTAAGGTTTTAGATATTTTTGGTTCTGCTGGTTCACTTCTTAAGTTTCATGGTTTGCTTTCGGCAACCGATCTTTTTGGTAATCGGGAAATAAATTTTAAGCTCATGGTTCCAGGATCAGAAATTGCCGAAATTGAAGGGGTTTCTCTTTGGGAAAAATACGGTTTTACCATATCGGTTAAACCCGCTTATCACATTGAGCGTTGGACCAGCCAAGAATCGGCAGTAGGATTAGTTTTAAACACTAATATTCCTTATGGAAATGGGGAAAAATTGAAGATTGGAATAACTGGGGATACGCGCTATGAAGTGGGCCTGGGGCGAGAGTACCAAGAGGTCCAACTGCTACTACTAAATATTGGTTCCGTGGAGAAAGAGGAAGGAAAGCTTTTGCGTCAGCATTTGGGAATGTTGGGTTGTATTAACCTTCTAAAAGAAGCACGTTTGGGGAAGTCCCTGCTTGCTATTCTTACTGAGTTTGGGGAAGAATTTTCCGGCAGACGCGAGATAATTAGTCGGATTATTGAGAATTGGGCCCAGCCTATCGAAGGAGGAAAAACACGAGAACTTAAGGTTATTCCTGCTGATATCTACTTGGAAGTGCGTTTAGATGACCTTCACATTAGAGAAACCGATACAAAAGTATTTTTTCCTTATACCATGATTGAGGTAGACGAAAGTGATCCAGAAGTTTTACGCTATAAATTTCAGAAACGAGCTTAAGAATTTGAAAATTTTAAGCTTTTGTTGTAAAATAAAATTATGAGAATGTCGCAGGTGGTGGCGCCGACGCTGCGGGAAGATCCCTCGGAGGCGGAGGTTATATCTCACAAATTACTTTTGCGGGGCGGCTTCATTCGGAAGTTAGCTGCGGGAGTTTACACCTTTTTACCCTTAGGTTTTCGTGTCCTTCATAAAGTAATTAATATTGTCCGGGAAGAAATGAATCGTGCCGGGGCACAAGAAGTTCTTATGCCTACTCTTCTTCCGGCTGAGCTTTGGTTGGAAACCGGGCGCTGGAATCTCTATGGGAAAGAGCTTTTTCGGATAAAAGATCGCCATGAGCGAGACTTTTGCTTAGGACCTACGCATGAAGAAATTATCACTGATTTAGTTAGGAATTCAATTCGTTCTTATAGGCAGCTTCCTGTTAATCTCTATCAAATTCAAACTAAGTTTCGAGACGAAATTCGGCCTCGCTTCGGCTTGATGCGTGCGCGAGAATTTATTATGAAAGACGCATATTCCTTTCATGTTGATGAGGAAAGTTTGGAGCAGGAGTACCAAAATATGTATCGCACCTATGGCCGAATCTTTGAGAGGATGCAGCTTAACTACCGCGTGGTGGAAGCAGATACAGGTTTGATTGGTGGAGGTTTCTCTCAAGAATTTATGGTTTTGGCAGACACTGGGGAAGAAGAAATTTTTCACTGTTCCTCTTGTGGGTATTCTGCTAGTCGGGAGTCGGCGGGGGTGGGGAAGTATAAAGTAGGCAGAAGTCAGTATGCAGTAGGCAGTGTCAAAGAAGTACATACCCCTAAGGTGCGCACGGTGGAGGAAGTGAGTGATTTTTTGAAAATCAAACCTTCACAGTTGATTAAGACCTTGATTTATGAAACTGAACAGGGGGCCATTGCTGCCTTGGTGCGGGGAGATCATACTTTGAATGAGGCGAAGTTAAAAAAAGTTGCCGGGGTGGAGGACCTTCGTTTAGCAGATGAGGCAGTGATTAAAAAAGTGACTAAAGCGCCGGTTGGCTTTGCCGGGCCGGTAGGGTTGAAAGGAATAAAAATTGTTGCCGATACCGCAGTTCCTCTGATTGAAGATGGCGTTTCAGGTGCCAATAAGGAAGATTATCATCTCATGCATATTGTCTATGGACGGGATTATAAAGCAGATTTAGTGGGGGATATACGCTATGCCTTGCGTTCGGATAAGTGTCCCAGATGCGAAGAAGGAAAACTGGAGGTTTCTCGGGGCATTGAAGTGGGCCATATTTTTAAACTTGGGAGGAAATATTCGGAAAAAATGAAGTGTACCTTTTTGGATGAAAACAATCAGGAACATCCTATGATTATGGGATGCTATGGGATAGGCATTGGCAGAACCATGCAAGCCGCGATTGAACAAAATCATGACCAGGATGGTATCGTTTGGCCTGTTCCCTTGGCACCTTTTTTAGCGGCCATTGTGCCGGTTAATGTTAGCGAAGAAGAACAAAAGCAAATGGCGGAAAAAATTTATCAGAAATGTTTGGAACAAGGGTTGGAAGTATTGCTGGATGATCGAGCAGAAAGGGTAGGAGTAAAGTTGAAGGATATGGATTTGATAGGCATTCCTTATAAGGTGATAGTGGGCAGAGCCTTAAAGGAAGGCAAAGTTGAAGTTAAATCTAGGAAAACCAAAGAAGCAGAGTTGGTGGAATTAGGTAAGGTGGTGGAGAAGTTAAGGGCTTATGACGGTCAAGTCAAAACGTATTAAATTAAGCACTAAGGGATGGGATGATGTGATTGATGTGACGGAACAAGTTGCCGCCTTTGTTTCAGAATCTAAAATTAAAAATGGGCTTGCTACTATTTTTATCCATGGATCAACGGCTTCGGTAACAACCATTGAGTATGAGCCAGGGCTAGTGAAAGACATTAAAAACCTTGATGAAAAATTAATTCCTTCTTCGATTTCTTATGCCCACGATGCCACTTGGGGAGATGCCAATGGTTATGCTCATCTTCGAGCTTCGTTTCTTGGGCCCTCGCTTAGTGTTCCGATAGAGGAAGGAGAGTTAACTTTGGGTACCTGGCAGCAGATTGTGGTAATTGACCATGATAATCGGCCGAGGAGCCGAGAAGTGGTTATTCAGGTGATAGGAGAATAAATGAGAGAAGCCTGCGGAGTTTTCGGGATTTATTCTTTTAAGGGGGACGAATTAGCAAAGCCCCTCTATTATGGGCTTTTTTCCTTACAGCACCGAGGCCAAGAATCGGCGGGGATTTATGCTTCGGATGGCAAGCAGTTTCGAGGAAGGGTAGGGATGGGTCTAGTTAACGTGGTCTTTGATGAAGAAAAGTTGAACGAGCTAAAGGGGCACATTGCCATTGGTCATGTAAGGTACTCTACCACTGGGTCTTCGACTTTAGCAAATGCCCAGCCAATAGTAGTGGAATCAAAGTTTGGACCCATCGCCTTGGCCCATAACGGCAACCTGATTAATACTGAAGAACTTCGTTTGCGACTGTCGGGTTATAAATTTAGAAGTACGACCGATTCTGAAGTGATTGCGGCGCTTATTGCGAATTCTCCTGCCCCCACTTTGGAAGAGGCATTGGTGAGTACTTTAAGGGAGTGTCGGGGGGCTTTTTCCTTGGTTATTATGACTTTAGATAAATTGATTGCTCTGCGAGATCAAAATGGAATTCGTCCCCTTTCGGTAGGAAAGACGGATGATGCCTATGTGGTTTCTTCTGAAACTTGTGGATTAGATGTAGTGGGAGCAGATTTTGTTCGTGATGTGGAAAACGGGGAAATGGTTATTATTGATGAAAATGGTTTACAATCTAAAACCTGGAGTAAGGGGGAACGGAAAGCCCTTTGTGTTTTTGAGTTTATCTATTTTGCTCGTCCTGACAGTTTAATTGGAGGAAGAAGTTTCCATGATGTGCGCATTCATTTGGGAAAGTACTTAGCTAAAGAACATCCTGCGCCTGAGGCAGAAATGGTAATCGCGGTGCCGGATTCCGGAGTTCCTGCTTCCATGGGGTTTGCGGCGGAAGCCAAGATTCCTTACTCTGAAGGATTAATTAAGAATCGTTACATTGGAAGGACTTTCATCCAACCGACACAGGTTATGAGGGATATTGGGGTGAAAATGAAACTAAACCCCATTCGGGATGCAATTCGCGGGAAAAAAATGGTAGTGATTGATGATTCCATTGTAAGGGGAACGACTTCCCGTCAGATTGTGAGGCTTTTGCGTGATCACGGAGCAAGAGAAATTCATTTCCGAGTCTCTTCCCCTCCCATTATCTACCCATGTTTTTATGGAATTGACACTCCTACTCGGTCAGAATTAATTGCGGCCAACCTATCACTTGAGGGCATTCGAAGATACATTGAGGCCGACTCTTTGGGTTATTTAAGTCTAAAAAGCTTGGTAAGGGCGATAAATATTCCTAAGGAACACTTGTGTCTAGCTTGCTTGAATGGGGAATACCCAGTTAGGATTCCGGAGAGATTGCAAGGTTTAAAATTAATTTTTAAGTGAGAATACTATAAACAAGGATTTTGAAAAAGTGGACTAAAAAGGTAAGATGACCTCCAAGGTCTAGGAAAACCAAAAGGAGGTCATCAAGATGAATGGTAACAGAAAGGTTGAGGGAATAA